>ERZ1643247.1567-NODE-1567-length-20506-cov-26.258520_pt1 | contig 20506 bp, 19 predicted proteins | sample MGYA00579264_ERZ1643247 | MGnify/ENA primary metagenome ERZ1643247 (study PRJEB29033, sample SAMEA4952262) | chicken gut metagenome | biome: Broiler Chicken; feature: Gastrointestinal Tract; material: Caecum | place: Ireland | collected 2018 | study: Broiler... | reverse complement strand
CAACTATAGCAGAATATTTTGTGAAAAGATAGCCATTATTTTATTGAGCGCTTACTATAAAAAAAACAGTTTGCTCCAACGGAAAATACTTCCATTAAAACAAACTGTTCTTTAATTTCCACTAATTATATCTTTCTGAATTTGGATGATTTTGCGAAAATCTCGTCATTGTCCGGAATAAAAGCAAGAGAAAAAAATAAATTTTAACTCCATTTGCACTCCACCGGGCAATTCAGAAGTCCCGCAAAGCCTTTATTTACGGGCTTTTTCGCATTTTCGTCCGCTATTCGAACTCCCTGCAACTATAACTTAATTGTTAAATATATAATTGCTTTTTGCGAATTTTTATATTCGAAATATCCAAATTTCACGCCCTATTCATAGTTTCCAAGCAAACAGGTATCATACGGGTATCACAAATACTTCTCCTTAATCACCTATCTACATGGTGCTAGCACCATGTAATTATATACAACAAAAAACAATTTAATCGTTCCACACACTCTAAAGCGTAACATTACATCGAGTCAAATTTTCCAAAAATTTAAAATTTCTTGCGTTATTTTTACTCTGTCAGACCGGAAATATTATTTCCGATTTGGTTTTCTTTTAATGATTAACAGTTTCATATAATCATCAAATTCAGCAGTATTAGTTGGTTCAAACATCACCCATTTCCCATCACGATATGTTTTCGCCTCATCATACTGCCTGCAGATGGAATCTGAAAGTGTATCTCTTATATCTTCAAATTTTTCTCTTTCATCATTCCCAAAAATAATCATAAAACCAACGCAGTTACTTTTTGCGTATAGGCAGCAAAGAGTTCTTCCACCTTTACGATATTTGTACTCATAGGTCCAATTTTTACCACCTGTATTCCACAATCTTTCCATATCATATTTTTCATCGATGGCCGAACATAACTCTTTCCAAACCACAAATAAAGATTGTCCAAGTAATTCGATCATAGTTGATTGTGATGGTATATTTTCAAGCATTGTATTTCCTCCTCAAATATCAGTTTCTTTTTGTGAACAAATATACCAAAATACAAAGCATAACACAGCATATTATGCACAAACACCCCACTGATTTACACAACTTGTTTTCATCATATTTTTCTGTTCTTCTTTCAGCAATGTATTATAGCCAGCTATTAACCATTTCCCCTTTTCTTGAAATAAAAAACACTGATAACGAAAAACATCACCGCAAAAAGAGAATCACTATTTCTGCAATCATTTTTATTCACCTCAAAACTTGCACTTTATTACTCTTGATAATTCCCTTTCAAATTTTTCATAGCAGAAGGATTGTTTGCAAGAATTACACCGACAACGGGACAGACTTCTATTTCAGGACAGTTTCCGCAAGTGGAAACACTTTTTTTTAGCGCACACTTCCGAATTTCGCACAGATTCTCGCAAAATACTGTTTTCACGCCTCTCACACGGCATCCCTCGCAGTTAATATGTTCCGGCAAAATAGGCGCACTATTCAAATCTGCCCACTGTTTTGCCGTTTCCTCACGCAGATCCTGATCATCATTGACTGTTGCAATATATGCATTGCATTTTTCACAATCAAGCCCACAATATCCAATCATATCTTTCATAGGTTATCTCCTTAAATTGTGATAATATCACTAACATTTTCTTTAATTGTATTTATTCGAAACTCCACCATATGTATCGCAAATAATGTTGCTCGAAATGCGAATCTAAGTTGACCTCCAGATAAATAATCTCTACCATGAATACATTCATTACGCACATTACATGAATTACCATTATACATAATATTGTAAACAAACATCAAATCTGGTACGTTTTCAAAGCTATGCTGTTCATCAAAAACCATTATCAATAACTCTCGCAACAATGAACTAGGGTCATTATATTGCATAAACTCATCTATATTTTTTTTAAAAGGAAAAATTCCAAATAATGTAACTAATTCTCGTATCTTAATCTCTAACACTGGAAATAACTGTGTCACCAATGCTACTGATATCGTATTGGAATATGGTAATAACTCTATTTTTGTATACTTCCTTACAGCATTATATAAATCTTCTTCTTTTATAAACATAGATAAGGCGCTTTGTGTATTCATCTTGTATCTATCATGAATACTGGATACAAACACTTCCGATTCGAGCTGGTTTAATAATTTGTAACCCTTTTTACGCTTTAATTCATTTACATACTCTAAAAGCATTTTATCAATGTCATGACGTTCATAGACTATTTTATCTTTTTCTGTAGGAAAGATAGGGCTTAATGTCATTCCACGGAACAAATGAGCTAATGGATATTCAGACGTATTTTCCATTACATCCAATACTGCTTTTTCTGAAGAAGGGATACAATTTTTAGCAAAAATAATTGGATTTAGCAATGATATCTCACTAAATCTCGTAAGATCCTCAGTTTTAATTTCATGCTCATATGAAAACGTATGCATATTTTTACACTGTTTTTCATATATGTTTTCTTGCCAAACCCTTTGTATATGTATCATCTCTTTCTGAACATAACGTTTATCTATATATTGATTTTTTTGATTAATATTAATCAAAAAAATCATGTAGGCATAGTATACCGAAGAAACAATAATACTTGTGTCTTTCTCTGTATATTTCTTAAACTTTTCACTGACTTTTTGAAGATATTCTGTGCTAATTTGCTTTGTTTTGGTTTCATCTTCCAGATATTTAAGCAAGTCATTTATTGTACAAACATTGTCTATCTCCTTAAATTTGTTAGTGAGAAATTCCGTTACTATAGTTCTTTGCTCTTTAGAAACAGGATATCCATCTTCTTTAATGTTCATAATCCACGATGGTTTTCTCCATTCCTGTATTATTCTTAAAAATTTAATATAATCTTTTTCTTTATTACAATCTCTCATCAATTTATCTTGATGTAAATAAGACAAAATACGATAAGACGAACTTGAAAAAATTTTATAGCTTTTCTCGCCTGATTCAATCGCTCTCATCAAAAGATTGCAATGGAGCATTTTTACCTCTTTTACTGGTTCAATGCCAAATGCCATATATGCAATAGAATCTAAAATAAAATTTGCAATCACATGGTTAAAATATTTTTTTAAAACATCTAAAATATCCTTATTCCACATGGATACATCTGGAACAGATCCACTTTCTCCCGAAAACATAGGCTGTATACTTTTCTTTTTAAACGATACCCGCAGCATATCTAACAAAAATACTTCTTGCCACGTCTGACAATCCTTTCCATCTATATGCTGATAAGAAAAGGCATTATAATTTAAAATCTCTTTTTCATAGCGCAATAAGAAATCAATATTACATGGATATTCTACCTGATTCAGATTATCATGTAAATTCTTCAAAGGAATGTCTAACCCTGATACGGAAATAGTGTCCGTGTAACCTATCAATTGCTTTTCAACTTCCAATAGCGAATCACACTTAATCAATTCAAAATAATTCCTTTGATTAAGTAATCGAATATCATACAAATAGTCAAAATTATTGTCTCCATTCTCTAATTTCGTTATCCACACGCAAAAAAAGAAAAGCTTACATTGATTATGCAATATTTTATCTATACAATCATTGACACTAATATTTCCAATATAAAATTTTGCAATTTCCCATATTTCTTTAAATTCTTCTTTGGTATATATCCAGTCTTTATCACATACATTTAGTATTTTTACAAAATAACCAAACACATTTCTTATGCAAACACTCTCAGCAATATATTGTTCCCAAGAAGTAATTTCTTTAATTTCAAATCGCTCTTGTATTTCATCTATTAACCACTGCCATTCTTGTGAATGTGCCAGCAAACCGTCAACATATTTTACCTGTGTTTTATGCTCTAAATAATTCATTGGACATTATTTACCCCTTTAATTAGTTTTTCTTGTCCATCGGCTTAAAAGCATAGGGACAGTTACCTGCCCCTATGCTTTTCTTTCTTTTTCTGCTGTTTCAGTTCAAACTGTCGCTTTTTCTCTGCTTCCCGTTGTTCCCGGCTCACAGTCTTACGTTCAGTTTTTAACTGCTCCTGCTGTAATCTCAAAGCCTGTTGCGACTTCGTTCCTATCCCGGTGTTCTGTACCTGTTTCCACACGTCCCTCTGTACCCGTTTCGGATTACGCCCAGCTTCCTTTACATCAGTTGCCACAGCCGGACTAAATTTCAGTCGATAGTAATTTTTCAGAACAAAATCATATATCTCGTAATCTTTCGGCTCCGCTCCAAACGTAACCTTGCATACAGTTAATTTTCTCTCCGATATATGTTCAAAAACACCTACCCAAAATGGTCCCTCAAAAAATACTGTCAGTCTCCCTGATACTTTGTCCATGACAATTCCTCCTTAAATGATTGTATGAACAAAGAACGGACGACCCTAAGGAGGGAGGGTTACTTACACCAGATGGTGCGGCCGGGCTACCTACCGGCTCTGTAAGAGATTTCCTCTTACGTTGCGTTTTTATCTTTGCTCCTTGATTTTATCACATTTTCTATTATATAGCCATATATATTAAGGGTATATCATGTCTCCACATCCCCATTTTACCATTCCAACACTCCCTCAATTTTCTGTTTCTATCCTTTCAAATCATTCAGCCTCTCATACAAGCTGTCACGTTTTTTACAGAATAATTTCTTGCATCCTACCTGCTCTCTCAATCCCTCTCGACAATCTAGCTCTATCCGCTTATACTCTCCGCTCAAACTGCGTCTCTTATTATTATTTGATTTTATCTGCTCCGATACACATACCCAGTCAATCAAATTGCGTACTTCCATATCTGTTACTCTATCAATCCCCCTATCTGTTCATTTCAAATATACGCTTCGGACGTTTATCTACCTATTCTGCTCATTCCAGATCCTTAGGCCGTTCTACTATTGACCTTACCTGTTCTCTATCGAAATTAGACCTCCTAAATCATAATTTTTCAATGTATTTCAACAACGCTTCTAAATATGCTTTATCTGTCCAATCACACTTTTGACCTGCTGCACACATCAGTGCCTTTTGCCATGGTTCATACTCATCTGGATTTTGTTTAGCAACTACTTTCTGTAACATCTTGCAAAGAGTTCTGTCAGTAAACTTCATCTTTTCTTCATCCCATGCCCCTCGACAATAGAACAACGGTATATTACGAAGTTCATCTTTGAAATGCATTTTTCTTATTTGCATGATTGCCTTCTCATCATATGGAGAAGCACCAACTGCAAATACAACAATCTTCTTATTTCCTAGCCGACCTATATTCTTCTTTATAAATTGTAATCCTGCGATACCGGAAGCATAAACACCTCCACCTAAAATGACCACATCATAATTCTGTAGATTTGCAACCTTAGCATCTTTTGTTTCAATACAGTCATACCCTGTTTCTTCGACTAGCCAATCAGCATACTTTTTAGTTGCTCCATATTTTGATTGATACAGAATAATACCTCTACTCATAATCTCTAATCTCCTTTAAGTTATCCTCAATTTGTATAATGGTCTGTATCGTTATTTGTAATTGCTCCTCAGAAACTCCTTCAAACATTTTTGTCATAATTCTCATCGTCATCTCATCATTTTTTTCACTAAATTCTCTACAATATTCAGTAAGTTCTATACGCTGTTTTCTCTTGTCATTTTCATCTAACGAAATGCTAACAAAACCTTTCTTCTCCAGTTTTAATAAGATCTGTTTTACATTCTGATGAGAACTTCCCATTATTTCTGCAAGTTCTTTTACTGTTGGCTTTTCTTTACACATCTTGATACAAATAATAGCAAAAAACTGCTTCCAACTAATTTCTTTCATCGCACTATCTGCTACCGCTTGAAATCTGTTTTCAAACGCACTCAATAAGCCAAGCAAAAAATATGATGACCTAATGCCTGTAAAATCAACTTTGTCACTGTTCATTACTTCTTTAATTTTCATATCATTCTCCAAAAGGTAATATATTACTTTTATAAAAGTAATATATTACCTTTTGTTTGTCAATAGAAAAGACGGTCAAAACATCTGTCTTTAACATAATCGTAAATTACAATTTGTTACGCTAAGTATAGCATGCCACCGCTATACCCTATGTTTGTATTATTCTAACACCCTTTCAATTTCCTGCCTTTTCCCTCTCAGATTATTCTGCTTCTCATAAACACATATATAATTACACTTATTATAATTCCCGCAAAAGGATTCGGGAGAATTCCCGGAAGAAAAGCCAGTCCTATAAGCCCCAGGGCCGAGCAGGCTTTCGAAGCTACAATGCAGATTCTGTACTCTATTTTATCAACAAATTTGGCACAAAATAAATCAACTATAAGCTGGGTAAAGAAAAAACAGGTGGAAATAAGTGCAATATTTCCAAGTGTAATATTGTATTCCGCATGAAACTTCAAATATAAAAGCGGTGCGAAATTAGCAGCGATCGCCTGTGTTATAAATCCAAGATAACAGGCCAATTTGGTTTTTTTATAATTCTTCATAAGGTACTCCTTGAACAATATTTGCTTGTATTATATGATATATAAATACTAATTTCATTGTAATTTATAAGTATTGTATTGTAATATATCGTATATTTCAACTATCCGAGGTATTTATAAATATGGATTTTCAAAATCAATTCACCAAAACGACAACTGATGACACCTTAATGGAAACTGTTCAGCATGGAAACAGCGAGTATCCTTTTCGCTACTATTATGAAAATATAGCTCTGTTTGATTTTAAGTGCATCGACTGGCACTGGCACAGTGAGCTGGAATTTATATATATCGAAAGCGGAAATGTGGTTTTTGATATTGGTACGGTTCACTTTGAACTTAATGAGGGTAACGGCATAATGATCAATTCCAAAATTCTCCATCGATTACAGTCCTCAAGCGATGCCATCATTCCCAATTTTCTGTTTCAGCCTTCATTTATTGCACCACAGGACAGTCTCATTTATAAAAAATATATCAATCCTGTAATTTCATCTTCTCTTGAATATCTCGTTTTTCAACCAGATATTCCCTGGCAGAAAAAAGCTCTTGAAATTATAAAAACAATAATTGCAGTACAGGAAACAGAATTTAACCGTGAGATTATTGTATCTATGTCAGTTCAGCAACTCTGGATATTACTTTTAGAAAATCTGACTTTTGATCAATTTGAAAACATGGGCGCTGTAATTTCCAGAACACGGCTTCAGCTGATGATGCAATACGTTCATGCACATTATTCGGAAAATATAACACTTGAGGATATTGCCAGAACTGCAAATATCAGCAAGAGTACGGCCCTTCATCTTTTTCAGAATAACCTTAAACTGACACCGGTTAAGTATCTTATCAACTATCGCCTTAAACAAGCAGCACTTCTTCTGATAAATACAGAAGAAAAAATAGCCACAATCTCTAATAACACCGGATTTAACAACGTGGGTCATTTTTGCCGAACGTTCAAGAAAGCATATAAGATGACTCCCACTGACTATCGAAATAAAGAAAGAGCACCAGTTTCCTGATGCTCTTTGTTCTTCATTATTCTTTTGAATGAAGTGCTGCAAAATCGCCATTATAAAGACGACTGTTTTTATACTTATAAAATGGTGCATGGAAAAAATGAACTTTTTCAACTTTTGCCTGCAATTCGCCAGATAATATCATTTCCCCACACATCAGTGTTTCTTCTGCTTTTTCAATTGGAATCAGACAATGCCCGCCACCACAGACATCAAACGAATCTTTTCTTGCAAAAATTCTTTTTCCGGCCTCATGCCATTCCTTCAATAAAGCCTCACGATCGCTGGCAGGAGCGCAGATCAGTTCCAGATCATTTACATTATCACCAGAAAACAGAACTCTGTCTTCTTCATCCAGAATACATACAGATCCAGCTGTATGTCCTGTCATCTCATATACAACCAGCTTTTTATCTCCAAGGTCAAAAATGTCCCCATCTTTCATAAAATGAAATACTGGCTTCTGATCATTTCTTAGTTTTTCAGAAATACTCAGGCTGCCAGGCGCAATAGCACCGGCACTTTCCATATTCTTTAAATATCTTTCTCTGTCTTCCACCTTTATATTCAGTGCAGCCTGATAATCTTCTTCATTAATATAAGCTTCTGCAAACTGGCCACATCCGCCGGCATGATCTACATGACCATGTGTGATCAATACAATATAGGGATTACCCACCAATGATTCTACCAGGCCCTTAAAATCACCGATTCCAGTTCCCGTATCAATCACTGCAGACATTTTGCTACCCTTTACCACATACATAGCATCCAGTCCACTCTCATCAACATGCCAAACACCTTTTTTTATCTCATTTACAGTCCAACACATAGTTTCTATCTCCTTTACTATTAACCGTCACTATTCATCATAACCAGCAAAATTTAACCTTTCACTGCGCCCTCCGTTACACCTTTAATAATGTGCTTCTGACAAAGAACATAAAAAATAATTACCGGAATAATTGCCATAACGAGCGCTGCAGAACCAAGATTCCACTTCTTTGTGTAAGCACCAAAGAATAAATATGTCCTAAGTGGAAGGGTCTGTGTTCCACTCCGGTTGATGGTCAGAGATGGAAGCAAATAATCATTCCAAAGAGACATAACATTCAGGATGGCAACGGTTACTGCAATTCCTTTGATCAGGGGCAACACAATTGTGAAAAATATTCTTGGCTGACTGGCACCATCAATAGCAGCAGCCTCTTCCAGTTCCACCGGAACGTTTTTCATAAATCCATGGAATAAAATAATCGACATAGAAGAACCAAATCCAAGATTTACAAGCATCAGTCCTGGCATGTTGATCATATTTAATTTTCCCATTTCTGCCAGCAGTGGAAGCATGACACACTGAAATGGTACAAGCACTGCAACGGAAAAAATGGTAAATATCAGTTTGCTTGTTTTGGTCTTATATCGTACCAGCACCCACGCAGCCATAGAACAGCAGATCACGTTTGCAACCGTTACCGTACATGTTACAATCAGGGAATTCTTGATGGCATTCAAGTAATCCAGTTCTTTGAATGCAGAAATATAATTGTCCAGATTCAGGGTCTCAGGAAGCTGGAGAACACTCATGTAGATTTCTTTTAAAGATTTAAATGAGTTAATAAACAGTAATAAAATCGGGAAGATAAAAAACGCTGCCAGCATAATACAACACAGGATAATCACTGTTTTAGAGATTATTTTTTTTCTCTGCATTACATCTCCACCTCCTTAGATTTTGTAAACATTAACTGACTTACTGTAATAAGTGCAACTACAACAAGGAAAATAATACCTTTTGCCTGTGCCATTCCATACATATTTCTTGAGAATGCCGTATTACAGATATCCATAGTAAGCATTTCCGTAGCTTTCGCAGGACCGCCTCCAGTTAAGGTCAGGTTCTGGTCATACAGTTTAAAGCAATTTGTCAGAGTAAGGAAAAGTCCAATGGTAAAAGCAGGCATCATTAACGGAAGCTTAATTTTCCAGAAACACTGAAAAGAACTCGCACCATCAATTCTCGCAGATTCCAACAGATTTTCTGGAATATTCTGTATCTGTGCAATGTAGATCAGCATCATATATCCACTCATCTGCCATACAACAAGAATAACCAGTCCCCAGAAACCTGTAGACTTAGTAGAAAGCCAGTCACAGAGCCAGTTAATTCCAAGAATTTCTCCAATACTGTCAAATACATCACAAAAAATGAACTGCCATGCAAAACCTACCAGTACACCACCTACCAGATTAGGCATAAAGAATATACTTCTGAATAAATTTTTCCCCTTTATATTCTGAGTTACCAACATGGCAGCTGCAAATGCAACCACATTTACCGCAATAACTGTTATAATTACAAATTTAAAGGTAAAAACAAAAGCATTTTGAAAATAAATATCACGAACTGCACTGATGTAATTGTCCAAAAAAACAAAATCACAATTTGCATGGAGTCCGTCCCAGTCTGTAAAAGAATAATAAATGCCCGTTAATGTAGGAATTACAACAGCAATACAAAAAGTAATCAAACAAGGAGCAAGAAAAAGCCAGAATATTTTTTTTGATTTACGCATATCGTTTCCTCCATAAAAGGACAGCCAGAATATCGTCCGGCTGTCCTGAAACTCTTTCTTTATCTCATTTCTGCCCAGTTTGCTTTGGCTTCTTCGATGACAGCATCCCACTCTTTTTCACCGGCGATATAGCTCTGGATTCCAGCACCTAATAAATCAGACCAGCCATCCGGATAACCACCAAATACTAATGAGAAGGTATTTCCTTCTTTTGCATATGGCTCACATGCAAGGCTGATAACATTTTCAGATGGGAAATCTTCAAAATTATCAAATGGAACACTGATATTAGAAGTAATCAGCGCTTTTCCTTCGTCAGACATAAGCAGCCAGTTTACAAAATCTTTTGCAGCAGCTTTTTTTGCATCATCTGAATTCTTGTTGACAACAAAATATGAAGCAATACCATAACAGATATTATCTTCATCCACACCCTTTAAAGGCATTGGAAGAACACCAATATTTTCACGAAGTTCTGGATCAATTTCGTCGATTACAGGAGCAACCCACTGTCCCATCTGAATAACAGCTGTTTTTCCGATGCAGAAGGAACCACCCATTGCACTGTCATAGTCAACTCCAACCAGTGCTTCTGGTTTGTCTGCGTCAGGAGAATATTTTACCATCAGATCAATGTAGTCTTTTAATGCATCTGCATAGGTAAAATCAAGAGACTCTGCTTTATAAGTATCAAATGCCGTTCCAAGCTCTGCCTGAATTGCAGGATTTGCACCATGATTTGCAAGTACCCAGGATTCTGCTGCCGGAAGTGAAACAACTGCTTCGAGATCCGGGAACTGATCTGCAAGTTCCCCTGCATCAATAGCATCCTGAACCTTACCAAAAGCCGCATCAATATCATCATAACTCTTTAATGTAGAACCATCGATGCCGCAAGCCTCAAAAACAGCTTTGTTATACAGCATTCCATAGCACACTACGCCTGATGGTGCACCAACTATTGCATCCCCGACTTTACAGTCATCGATATTGTTTTCATATATATGCTCCACCCACGGCTGATCACTGAGATCTTCAATCATATCCCCAAATGTAGCAAAATCAGATGCACCTTCCATAACCACAAGATCCGGTGCCTGACCACTTGAGATTTCAGCCTTTAATGTAGAACGCCAGTCTGTACCGCCCCCAACTAATTCAAGATTAATTTTCACGTTCGGATGAATTTCGTTATAAGCAGCAATTTCCTTCTCATACAGTTCTTTTCCTTCTACGGAATAATTAAAGTATGTAATTTCTGCATCCTCCAGCTCCTGATATTCATAGTCTCCGGATGACTGCTCTTCTGCGTACACTGCAGACACATTTCCAGCAAATAAGCCTGCTGTTGTTGCCATTACCAACAAGGTACTGATTACTCTCTTTCTCATAAGTTAAATCCTCCTGTTCTTTGTCCTGTTCTTTGATATCTTTATTATATTCTCATCCATAGTAATTTTCGATTCCAGAATAATGACATCCTATACCAAATTTTTTACCTTCTCTTTTTTTCCGGGTCTCATATGTTATAATAAAAAAGTCGTAACTGTAAGAGTACTGAACAGTTACAAAAATATCTGATACATTTATCGGAAAGAGGTTTGTATGAAGCAAAAAACAACTCATCCTGTCAGCATTCGAATCAAATACACGCGTTATGTGATTCCTATCTTACTGGTCACATTTCTTTCCATCGGAGCAATCGATACCATATTTTATTTTCACTCAGTAAAAGAATCCTCTGAGAATGAAAAGACAGCCTACGCTAATACGGCTCTCACATCCCTGGAATCCTATTTTGCTCAGTTTACCTCAGATTCCAGTATCTTTTTCTATAAAAGTACAACACAAAACAATCTTATAAACATAACACAGGATGATGGACAGGAATTCCAAAAGCTTTTATTAAATGACGCCCCCTATTATCCTTCTTTAAGTGTTAACTATTCAGATAATGTATTTTTTATCACTGACAGTGGAAAACTGATTTCAACAGCCAGCTACTCATCACAGCCAGTATCTGGTTTTTCCCAATCTTACATTTCAGAGATTCTGAAAAAAGGTGATGATTACCACGGATTACCTTATCTCTTTGGGAGCAGTGATGATTCAGGCAAATTATACATGTGTCGAAATATTTATCAATGGACCGGAAAAACTGAGACTACAGGAAAAAAAAGTCTTGGCACACTGGTTGTGGAGCCCAAGGCTGCTGTTTTTGATAAAATCTTTTCCCTGAATAGTAACGTGTACCAATTTGTTTTAATTGACAATAATCATCATATTTTCAGAAATACTACTGAACTTTCAGAACAGAATATTGTGGAACTCATAAAAAATAAACATTTGAATACACAGACATATAAATATACAGCAGTTTCCTTTTCCACCAGCATAAATAATCTGCAATTATTGCTGATAACCAATCAGTCTCTGGTTTATAAAGGAACCCGCACGTTTGTGATCCTGCTGCTTTTTCCGTCTATTCTTGCTCTGATTGCAATTATCGGAGCAACACGTTTTATCTCCCGGAGTATAGCGGATGAATTTGACTATTTCATGGAAAAACTGAATAAAACAAAAGCAATTGATAATGATGCATTTATCCATATGAATAGTTCCATTGAATTTTCTCAGTTATCCAATGTTTACAATCAGACACTTTCGCGTATTCATGCATTATCTGAAAAAATCCATGACCAGGAAATCCTTACAAAAAATATTGAAATTGAGAGTCTCCAGGCACAGATCAATCCTCATTTTCTTTACAATACTTTGAATTGTATTTCCGGTCTGATAGATATGGACAGAAAAGAAGAATGTCACCATGCACTGAATGCACTTGCTGATATTGAGCGCATGTCCCTGAAAGGCAAACCATTCAACACACTGGAAGAGACTTTATATTATGTAAAGGAATATACCTATATACAAAAACTTCGTTTTGGAAATAATCTGGCTATTTTAATTGATATTCCCAAATCACTATACAATTGCTATATTCCCAAGCTGATTCTCCAGCCTCTGATTGAAAATGCAGTGATCCACGGAACCTCCAAAATCTCTGGCAACGGTATCATTGCAATCCTTGGAAGTACAGATGGTGTCGACCTGCAGATTTGTGTAAAGGACAACGGTCCAGGTTTTTCCCAGGAATTCATGGAAAATTTTTCCAAAAATTCTCAGCAAAAGCCCTCCACCGCTTACGGAATTTACAATATCGACAAACGACTGAAACTCTATTATGGCGAAGATCATGGACTGATCATACAGAATAACGAAAACAACGGAGCATGTGTCATGATCCGTCTTCCTTTGCGATTAGTAGAAAAAACAATTGAGAAAGCAGGAAATTAAAAATGAAAATATTACTTGTTGACGATGAAGCAATTGCACTTCAGACAATGGAAAATATAATCCGGCAGTCTGACTTTAAATCCCACACCATCCTGACAGCCTCTAATGCAGCAGATGCCTGGACCATCATTCAGACAGAGCATCCTGATATTCTATTCTCGGATATTCAAATGCCCTGTGAAAATGGAATCCATCTCCTTCAGAAGATATCCGAATCACAATTAAAACTGCTGGTCATCTTTGTCTCCGGATACTCTGAATTTTCTTATGCACAGGCGGCTTTGAGATATGATGCCTTTGATTATCTTCTCAAACCACTGAACAGTGAATCATTCCTTGCCTGCTTAAAAAAAGCCATAAATGCAATTCAGGAACAGGAAAATATAGAGAAACAAAAAGAAATGCTTTCCAGATTTTTTAAAGAAAATCAGAGTCTTTTGAAAAAACAGTTTATGGAAACTTTGCTGATCAATCCTGTCACCAGTTTTTCTCCTGAACAGCTCCGGCAATGTCTTTCACTTGGTCTGAATCCAGATTTGTTCTATTTGATTGGTATTAAGTGTAACACCACGAACAGAATGAACATCCTGCAGAATCAGGAATACTATATTTCTTATTCTCTGTCGAAAAAGATTAATAAAGACTATGACGGTATTGCATCATGCTATATTGGAAACATTGTGTATATTCTTATGCCAGTTACATCTGCTGACCCTGTTGCTGAAGTAAAAAGCCTGGCACATTCACTGATCTGTTATACCAGGGAAAAACTTTTTTCTTCTATCACAATTGGGATCAGTGAACCCGGAAACTCTATTCAACAGTTTCCAAAGCTCAATAAACAGATACAATATTGTTTTTCTTATAAAGCTTCCGACATTGTTTCACCGGAAGACAGTATTTTATTTTTTGCAGAAATAAATGATTACAACTCCAGTATTATTGAGATTAACGAAATCATATCCAATCTGATTAATGCCATTCAGACACGTAATCTCAGTGATGCACTCAAGATCGGAGATGCTTTTTTTTCACTGATACAGAATGAAAATCTGCTTACTCAACAGGATGCTATCAAACTGGTAGAATTAAACCTTCATATTCAGCTGAAAAATTTTCTGGATGATTCCAGGGACAGCAGCTATCTTACTACTCCGATCACACGCTACTGCATGGAACAGCCCTGCTGCGAACACAGCAGAACTGTTTTTTCCAACTGCATTAAAAACATTATCCAGGAACTGTCCTGTGTCACTACACGAAATACAGGAATAATCGTCAATACCGTTATAGAATACATAAATAAAAACTATGAAAAACAAATTGGATTAAATGATGCCGCAGAATTTATAAATCGCAATAGCTCCTACATTTCCCGGTTGCTAAAGAAAGAACTCTCAATGGGTTTTTCACAGCTTCTCACAGAACGTCGAATGGAAGCCGCTAAGGATCTTCTTGCCCATACTACTATGAAAGTATCTGACATTTCAGAAAAAGTAGGCTATACTTCTACCAAGTATTTTAACCAGGTTTTTTATACTAATTTTCAAATGGCACCTACTGATTATCGTTTTATCATGAAACAGTTATAGATTGTGCAGAATTATTCCAACTGCTTTCTGACTTTTTTATAAAAAATCAGCGTCAGTACTGTAGCGGCAATCCAGCCAAACGGCCATGCCATCCAGATTCCGGTGCTTCCATAATTTTTGCTGAACATCAATGCAAATAAAATTCTGATGATCAGATCAGGAACTGTTGCAGCTACAAAATATGTCATTGCACCAGCACCTCTGATAATTCCATCTGTCATCAGTTTTACCACGATCATAAGATACCAGGGTGCAACAATCCGAAGAAATTCTATTCCTGCACTGATTGCCTCTTCACTTTCTGCATTCAGAAATAGTCCCATCATCTGTCTGCCAAATCCTGCATACAGAACCACAAATGGAACAGCAGCAATCGCGGAGAGTTTTAGGCCGGTTCGAAATCCCAGTGGGATTCTTTCCGATTTATCTGCTCCGATATTCTGGGCGGTATAGCTTGAAAGGCACGATCCCAGCGTCATAAAAATATTTATGGCAAAAGTATTCAGCTTAATAGCACCTGAATATCCTGCAACAACTGCCGATCCATAGCGATTTACAATATCCTGAATAAAAAGATTTCCGACACTCAGGACACTCTGCTGCATGATACTTGGTACTGCGATTGCAAATATCTGTTTAAAATATTGGCTGTCAAAAAAAGGCTGTTTTTCTTCTCCCGCAAAAGCCTTAATTCTGGAAAACAATGTAAGCAGTGCAAGCACCGCTGAAATTCCCTCGCTGAAAGGATATTCACCGCGAGAATACCGAAAGCTGAGAAACAAATTCTGAAATCCACAAAGAGGATACCACAGAATCATCAAAGCAATGATTTGTGGTATCCTCTTCTCTCTTTTACTATTCTTATTTTACGAACTCAACCGAATAATAATACATATACTCATTATCTTCTACTGATAAATACATCTTTCTCTTACGCATGAAACCATTCCTTTCCTTCTTCCTGTGGGATTTCGCAGGTGTCTTCTACTCCATAGAAACGCTTTACAAAATATTTTGTTGGAACTTTTCCTCTAAGTGTCAGATATCCCTGTTCTTCCAGTTCTTTGTTCAGGTTACCAATGATTTCATAAGCCGATGTCTGTTTTACTTCCAGAAGCTCACATATATCAGCCGCCTTTAAAAAAAGTTTATTCTGCATAATCAGTACCTCCTGTATTTTGAATATTTATCTTTTCATATACTCTGTACTGACAGGTGCAAAACAGGACATCCTATTTCGGATTTTTGCAAAAATTATTTTTTTTACGGTTGCTTCCATAATGTATCTGGTATCAGGAGCTCATTGAAAAAGAGTATAAAAAAAACAGTTTGCTCCAACGGAAAATACTTCCATTAAAACAAACTGTTCTTTAATTTCCACTAATTATATCTTTCTGAATTTGGATGATTTTGCGAAAATCTCGTCATTGTCCGGAATAAAAGCAAGAGAAAAAAATAAATTTTAACTCCATTTGCACTCCACCGGGCAATTCAGAAGTCCCGCAAAGCCTTTATTTACGGGCTTTTTCGCATTTTCGTCCGCTATTCGAACTCCCTGCAACTATAACTTAATTGTTAAATATATAATTGCTTTTTGCGAATTTTTATATTCGAAATATCCAAATTTCACACCCTATTCATAGTTTCCAATCAAACAGGTATCATACGGGTATCACGAATACTTCTCCTTAATCACACTATCTACATGGTGCTAGAAACCATATAATTATATATTTCAACAAGGAAGTATTTGAGCTCTCCATTTACACAATATAGCTCTCATTTGGATGATGTAGGTATAAACACTCATGCCTCATTTTTGCCATATCAAATCCTTGTAAAATAAGCCTTCCAGATGCTCTAAAGCGTAACATTGCTTCGCAACTATATTCCCCCACAAACTGGAAATTATCGTTTTCTATATGTGAATATAATTCCAATTACAGAACTAATAAAAACGAATGGCGCCAATCTTACAAACAAAAATTCAAAGCCATGTAATAGAGTACCTACAATTGCCAACTCCGGGTCATTAAAATTCCAAGTCAAATATTCACTATTGATACCTACAAGAGCAATAAATACTATTATAATGATCGCACACACTATAATGAGCAGACAACGAATTGTTGGAACTCTCATCTCAATTCTTTTCGCAAGCTGAAGATTGATCACTTCGAGTTTTTCAGAAATATTCTTTAAACTTCCTTCATTCAAACTTTCTTCCTGTACAGTTTCTCCGAGCAAAGTACTTACAGAAGTATCCAACTCTTCTGCTAATGAGACAAGCAAACTTGAATCAGGAACCGATAATCCTTTTTCCCATTTCGATACTGTTTGCCTTACTACATTTAGCTTTATAGCCAGCTCTTCTTGTGAAAGCCCTTTTGCTTTTCGCAGATTTCTAATATTTTCATTTAACATAACCTGTGCCTCCTTTGTTTTGATACATCTATTAAATATCAAAACAGTCGTTGCCACAAGCAACGCAAACTAACATCTGTAATTATTGCATAAAATCTAGATGCTTGCATGTTTTCAATCTCTCTGTAAAACTGGAAGTTGCATTGCATCAGTCTTTTACTCTATAATTAGATACAGCAATTTCACTTGGACTTTTTTATAACCAAGTTGTAATTGCTATCATAGTGCAGTCCAAGCTCTCTGCACATTCTATCGTTCACTTTATCTAATGCTTTCTTATATTCTGCATACTGCGGTGACAGAACCACCATGTTAGGAATGAATATATCATTATATCCTTTATCCTGAAACTCTTTCTGCATTTTTCTCTGTGCGACAAACGAAGGATGGTATTTCATGATACCAGTTTTCATTTTAGCACCCTTCCATACCATTTTTTTTAATCTTTCGTATTCGCTTTCACTCATATCACGATAATGGGCTATCATCTCATCAGCAGTTCTTGTTTCTTGTATAATCCCGCCTGCCAGCTTCACTCCTATTCCCATAATAAAAGGAATTTTCAATGTAGTTTCATCACAATACTCTAATATATTCCTTAGAGCTTGCTTCTGCTCCGGCGTTCTTATTCTTATATGAAGAAATGGTTTAAAGTGACTTTTTAAGTAAATGCCCCAATCTTTTCCCGGTAGCAAAGACTCAATTGCATTTTCAACAGTCTGGTAATCAAGCAACTCATTTGCTTTATCTGCATTACCATCATCAATAAATTGTCTCAAAGCTTCAAGTTCTGATTCTTGTAAGGCCTTTTCCCTCAGTTTTTCTTTGTAAATACGAAGAAGAATGCTTTTATCTCCACTTTCCAGAAGACTTTGTATATCTTTAATACCAATACCAAGCTTTCTATATACTGAAATCTTTTTTAAAGTTTCAACATCTTGTACAGAATAGTTGCGATAACCGTTGCTATCTTTCTCTACTGATAACAACCCTTTTTCTTCATAATACTTAACTGCACGCTTTGTCATTCCGACTTCATTTATAATCTCGTTCAACAACATCAGTAACACCTCCTTTTAGTGATAGCATAAGAGTGTACGCTGCGTACAGGTCAAGAGATTTTCGTACTTTTTTCACTCTTCTTAGTCAAACTGGAAGTTGGTGTCCTCCATTTACCAGAAAATGCATCTTCATTTCAATCACTTTTCCATTCTTTATGACATTACTTATGTGCAAATGCTTCAGCATAAATTCGATGTAGACCCTATTCGCCCATTTATAATATCCAAATTTCATACCCTTTCATAATTTCTAATCAAACAGATACCGTCTGGATATCACCAATACTTCTCCTTAATCGCCCTATCTACATGGTGCTAGCACCATGTAATTAAAGTTTAACATCTGGTATTATATAAGCCTTGATTTGTATATTTCCTGCAATAACATCAGCATTATTTTTTGAAATTATTTTGTATCGAATATCATTATAAACATCGATATCCTTTAAAAATAATGGCGTTGGAAAAGCAACTGCACTGTGTTGTTTAATATAGTCTATATGTAATTTTACAATAATTTCGTTTCCCTTTTCATATATTTTATAGCAAAAAATATTATCTAGATCATCCCTATATTCTTCTTCATAATCACGCCGACCAAAAGGGAAAGCTGAAGGTGTATTGGGTACATATACTTGATTAAGTGGTTTACATGAACCTTCATAATCTATATATGACTCTGTTCCTCTTATTTCAAATAAATCATTTAGTGAACTATCCTCTTCTAAGTTAGAAAAGGCTCCTTCTTTTGGAATTTTAAATTCTCTATGTGACAAAAACATATTGTTAGGCAGATATAATTCAATGTCTATATCTTCGTCATACATAGTGCCTTCATTAGCTAAGCACAATTTTATTGCTTTCATTCCGCCAAAACATTCTTCGATAGAACACCAATTGCTAAAACTACAAATCCAATCATATAACTGCATAATATTATTATACTTTTCTTTTTCTTCCTCCTTGCCTTCTAAACTGTATCCTCCTCCTAACACTGCCAAATTACTCCAAATGTTTTCTCGTAACATTCCTAGTTCAAAGAAACTCTCGTTTAATTCTATTTCAAGAAATTCAGCGACTTTTGAGATTAATTCCTTTTTTTCCTCCTCTATTTCTACCTCTTTAGAACCCAAAGGAATATTATATTCACTTTTGCATTTTTTCACTGGACTCTTTAGAATTTTTCCAAATAATTCTCTTATTCTGCTAAGCCTTTCCTCACGATTTTCAATGCCATTAAAATCAAAATTAGCAACTTCAGCAAACTCTTTAAGCTCCCCATTGCCAATCCCCTTCAAAAGCAGCTTAGAAGTCCTTTGCTCCGCTAAGGTTGTTATCTGTTTTATAGTTAAGAAATACTGAGACAAATGTGCATAAAATAGTTTTCTCAATTCCTCATCTGAATTGTAACAGTAAAACAATCCTTTTGATTTGTATTTATCCTTAAACTCTTTTACTTTTTGATATTGATTGAAGTCACATTCAGATAAACTCGCTGGTTTTTCGGAAAAATAAACAAAAACTTGTTTTCCATCACATATCATATTTTCTATTTCTTCTTCCGATCCTGAACCATATTTATCTGTAGGCGTTCCAAATCTTGTCCAAAACAGAGCAACCGCCGCATCGCAATTATCAACAAACTGTTTATTAAGAAGTTCTTGCGGTTTCCCACCCGACTGTGCATATGCACTTTTGCTCCAATGGCGGGTACGTATACTAATTCCTAATGTAGTAGCAAATTGTTGGTTAAATTCCTCAACAACTTCCTCTATAACTTTAATTTCACTTTTAATATCACCAGGACATGATATAAGCAAATCATATAATACAATATTTTTAGGCATTCTAAATTTCTTCTCCTTCTTCATCAAAATGCCAAGGGCAGGTATTACCTGCCCTTCAGACTGTAGACAAACTTGGTGTTGGGGATTATGCCCAGCACCATTTTTCTTT
>ERZ1643247.1565-NODE-1565-length-20511-cov-12.219593_pt1 | contig 20511 bp, 14 predicted proteins | sample MGYA00579264_ERZ1643247 | MGnify/ENA primary metagenome ERZ1643247 (study PRJEB29033, sample SAMEA4952262) | chicken gut metagenome | biome: Broiler Chicken; feature: Gastrointestinal Tract; material: Caecum | place: Ireland | collected 2018 | study: Broiler... | reverse complement strand
ATCAGATGACACTTGACGGACCGCAGAGAAAAGGCGATCTGAGAAGATCACGTGCTGCAGCTGTTAATATCGTTCCGAACAGCACAGGTGCTGCTAAGGCAATCGGTCTTGTTATCCCGGAACTGAACGGCAAGCTCATCGGATCCGCTCAGCGTGTTCCGACTCCGACAGGATCCACAACAATCCTGACAGCAGTTGTTGACGGAGAGGTTACAGTTGATCAGATCAACGCAGCTATGAAAGCAGCTGCTAACGAGTCTTACGGCTACAACGAGGATCAGATCGTATCCAGCGATATCGTTGGTATGACATATGGTTCTCTGTTCGATGCTACACAGACAATGGCTCTTCCGGTTGGCGACGGCACAACAGAGGTTCAGGTTGTTTCATGGTATGACAACGAGAACTCTTACACAAGCCAGATGGTAAGAACAATCAAATACTTCGGAAAACTGCTTGAGGCTTAATTCATTCTCGGAATGAGGACAGGCACTCAGATTATGATTCTGAATAATTGACTCACAATGGGGTCCGGTCTTATTGTAGGACCGGACCTTATTTAGTGTAAAATATGCATGGGAGAGATTTCCGGCATAATTGTTTTAAAAAGTATCAGGAGGCTATTAAAATGGCAGCACTTAACAAAAAATCAGTAGATGATATCAATGTAAAAGGCAAAAGAGTCCTTGTAAGATGCGACTTTAACGTACCGCTTCAGGATGGAAAGATTACAGATGAGAACCGTATCGTTGCAGCTCTTCCGACAATTAAGAAGCTGATCGCTGACGGCGGAAAGGTGATCCTCTGCTCACACCTTGGTAAACCGAAGGGAGAGCCGAAGCCGGAACTGTCTCTTGCACCGGTTGCTGTAAGACTTTCCGAGCTCCTTGGACAGGAAGTGAAATTCGCAGCTGATCCGGAAGTTGTAGGACCGAACGCTAAGGCAGCGGTAGAGGCTATGAACGATGGAGATGTTGTTCTTCTTGAGAATACGCGTTACAGAGCAGAGGAGACAAAGAATGGCGAAGCGTTCTCAAAAGAGCTTGCTTCCCTCTGCGATGTATTTGTAAATGACGCATTTGGTACTGCTCACAGAGCTCACTGCTCAAATGTAGGTGTTACACAGTACGTTGATACAGCGGTTGTCGGATATCTGATGCAGAAAGAGATCGATTTCCTCGGCAATGCAGTAGAGAACCCGGAGAGACCGTTCGTAGCGATTCTCGGCGGATCTAAGGTTTCCAGCAAGATTTCTGTTATCAACAATCTTCTTGAGAAGGTTGACACTCTGATCATCGGCGGCGGAATGTGTTTCACATTCACAAAGGCACAGGGAGGGAATGTCGGTAATTCTCTTCTCGAGGAAGACTACCTTCAGTACGCTCTGGATATGATCAAAAAGGCAGAAGAGAAAGGTGTAAAACTTCTTCTTCCGGTTGACGCTGTAGCGGCAGATGCTTTCTCTAATGATGCAAATACAAAAGTTGTTCCGCAGAATGAGATCCCGGACGGCTGGATGGGACTCGACATCGGACCTGAGACAGCGAAGATGTATGCAGAGGCTGTTAAGACAGCTAAGACAGTTGTATGGAACGGACCGATGGGATGCTTCGAAATGCCGAAGTTTGCTGACGGAACAAAGACAGTTGCAGAGGCTCTTGCTAACACAGACGCTGTAACAATCATCGGCGGCGGCGATTCTGCGGCAGCTGTAAATCAGCTTGGATATGGGGATAAGATGACGCACATCTCAACAGGCGGCGGCGCTTCTCTTGAGTTCCTTGAAGGAAAAGAACTGCCGGGTGTAGCTGCAGCTAACGATAAGTAAAAAGCTTAGTGAAGCCGAGCCGGAGGCGAAGGCTGAGTTTAGCGTTTACTTAGTTCGGCGCACTTGGCGAGGTATTTTCGAGCCTGGTAAGCCGAACATACACTTAAAAGCTTAGTGAAATAGGAGAAGAGAAAATGGCAAGAAAAAAAATTATTGCAGGAAACTGGAAAATGAACAAGACTCCGAGTGAGGCAGTTGCGCTTGTAGAAGAGCTGAAGCCGCTCGTAGCTAACGAAGAGGTTGATGTGGTATTCTGCGTGCCGGCGATCGATATCGTACCGGTTGTTGAGGCTGTAAAAGGAACCAACATCCAGGTTGGCGCTGAGAATATGTATTTCGAGGAGAGCGGAGCATACACAGGAGAGATCGCTCCGGCTATGCTCGTAGACGCAGGCGTGAAATACGTTGTTCTCGGTCACTCCGAGAGAAGAGATTATTTCGGCGAGACAAACGAGGATGTAAACAAGAAAGTCCTCAAAGCGCTTGAGCACGGCATCACACCGATCATGTGTTGCGGCGAGACTCTGGAACAGAGGGAGCAGGGCGTGACAATGGACTTCATCCGCCAGCAGGTGAAGGTTGGTCTTCAGAACGTAACGGCTGACCAGGCTAAGACAATGGTCATCGCTTACGAGCCGATCTGGGCGATCGGAACAGGCAAGACGGCTACAACAGAGCAGGCTGAGGAAGTATGCAAGGGTATCCGTGAGTGCATCGCTGAAGTATATGATGAGGCTACTGCAGAGGCAATCCGTATCCAGTACGGCGGGTCTGTAAATGCAGGCAATGCGGCAGAGCTGTTTGCACAGGCTGACATCGATGGCGGTCTGGTAGGAGGAGCTTCCCTGAAGGCAGATTTCGGAAAGATCGTAAATTATAAATAATAATGTTCTTTATTGCAGGATAGAGAATAATAGAGTACAGCCCGGCAGAAATATATCTGTCCGGGCTGTGTCTGTCCTCCGGCTGATCATCAGGAAAAAGATGTACACCAGAGGGTTGTGTAAAATTACTAAAATTACGTTTTGCTTATGAAGTGATGTGTTTTATGTCTTGGGGAGCTTTTTTATTGGAGGCAAAGATGCGTGTTATAAAGAAGCTTTTCTGAAGCATGCAAAATATGCAGACGGCGTGTCTTGAAAATTCTGCAAAAAGCGGGTACAATAATTAGCGGGACATAGTCCAAATGTTAAGTTAAAGGAGATATGGAAATGAGCAAGAAACCAACCGTATTGATGATATTAGACGGCTACGGCTTGAGAGATGACAAACATGGAAACGCAGTCGCTGAGGCTGCTACTCCGGTCATGGACAAGCTGATGGCTGAGTGTCCGTTTGTGAGAGGGAATGCCAGCGGTATGGCAGTAGGACTTCCGGATGGACAGATGGGTAACTCTGAGGTCGGACATCTGAACATGGGCGCCGGACGCATCGTATACCAGGATCTGACGAAGATCACAAAGTCTATCCAGGATGGCGATTTCTTTGAGAATAAAGCGCTCGTGGCAGCATGCGAGAATGTGAAGAAGAATGATTCTTCGCTTCACCTGATGGGACTTGTCTCTGATGGAGGAGTACACAGCCACAATACACATATCTATGGTCTTCTGGAGCTGGCGAAGAGACAGGGGATCGAGAAGGTCTATGTACACTGCTTCCTTGACGGACGTGACACTCCGCCGGCATCAGGAAAAGAGTATGTGGAAGAGCTGGAAGCAAAGATGAAAGAGATCGGCGTCGGCGAGGTCGCTACAGTGGCAGGACGCTACTATGCGATGGACAGAGACAACCGCTGGGACCGCGTGGAGAAAGCTTACAGAGCCCTTGTAAAAGGCGAAGGAGATCAGGCTGTTTCCGCGGCAGAAGGAATCCAGGCTTCCTATGATAAAGATGTGACAGATGAGTTCGTTGTGCCGATGGTGGTTATGAAAGACGGCGCACCGACAGCTGTGGTAAAGGACGGAGATTCCATTATCTTTTTCAACTTCCGCCCGGACCGTGCAAGAGAGATTACAAGGACATTCTGTGACGATGAGTTTACAGGATTTGACAGAGGCGAAAGAGTGAAGACGACATATGTATGCTTCACAGAGTACGATGTTACGATCCCGAACAAACAGGTCGCATTTGTAAAGGAAGAGATCACGAATACATTCGGCGAGTTCCTTGCAGCTCACGATCTGAAGCAGGCGCGTATCGCTGAGACGGAGAAGTACGCTCACGTAACATTCTTCTTCAACGGGGGCGTTGAGGAGCCGAATCCGGGTGAGGACCGTATCCTTGTAAAATCCCCGAAGGTTGCGACATATGATCTGAAGCCGGAGATGAGCGCGTATGAGGTATGCGATAAGCTCTGCGAAGCGATCAGATCCGGAAAATACGACGTAATCATCATCAACTTCGCAAACCCGGATATGGTAGGGCATACAGGTGTTGAAAATGCAGCTATCAAGGCTATTGAGGCAGTTGACGAGTGTGTAGGAAAAGCGGTTGACGCTGTTAAAGAAGTTGACGGCCAGATGTTCATTTGTGCTGACCACGGCAATGCAGAGCAGCTGATCGATGAGGAGACAGGCGAGCCGTTTACAGCCCACACGACGAATCAGGTGCCGTTCATCCTGGTGAATGCAGATCCGTCATATAAGCTGAGAGAGGGCGGATGCCTGGCTGATATTGCTCCGACACTGATCGAAATGATGGGCATGGAGCAGCCGAAAGAAATGACGGGAAAATCTCTGCTCGTAAAATAATGGATCATATATGAATGAGAAAAAAATACAGGGACGTTTGAAAAAAACGATCACAGCTGTTGCTGCCACAGGAGGGATCCTGCTGGCAGCAGCTGGATTTTTCGGCTTTTTTTTGTTGAATTCTGTCGAACGGACAGAAGCATCGGTAAGGATGTCTGTTATTGCTCTTGATGTGCTCCTTTTTGCGCTCCTTTTGTGGATGCTGGCATCGTATATTGTATTTGGAAATCATATCCGCAGTCTGCACCGGCTGGCATTTTATGACCGTCTGACCGGTGCGTGCAATTTTCTGCGGTTCCGTGCGGAGGCGGCTGAAGCTGCAGAAAAAAACTGCAATTGTACACTGGTATCTCTGAATATCCATCAGTTCAAATTCATTAATGAAATATTCGGGAAAGAGCAGGGAGACAGGGTGCTTAGATCGGCTGCAGATATCATTTCAAAAAACCTTAATGAAAACGAAATATTCTGCAGAGAAAGCGCAGATTTTTTTTATCTTTTTCTGAGAGAGACAGAAGCACAAAAGATAGAACAGCGTCTCAGGATGATCATGTCAGATCTTTCAAAATATGGAGAAAAGATCGGATGCCATATTTTTATGTATTGCGGTGCCGTGATCTCTGACGAGATGAATGATATATACAGCCTGGAACAAATGCTGACCCATGTGATGTTTGCCCTGGCAAAAGCAAGAGAAACCCATCAGAATAACGTGTGGTTTTTTGATACGGGACTGCATGAAAAAGAGCGGCTGGATCACTATATAGAAAGCCATATGTACCAGGCACTGAATGAAGGGGAATTTACACTCTGGCTTCAGGTGAAGAAAGATCTTGTTTCCGGGGAGGCGGCAGGAGCGGAAGCACTTGTACGATGGAAGAGAAAAGACGGGACTGTCTTCCGGCCGGATCAGTTTATTCCTCTGTTTGAAAAGAATGGATTCTGTACAAAACTGGATATGTATATGATCGAAAAGGTATGCGCGTGTATCCGCGGCTGGATGGATCAGGGGGGTGTATCTCTGCCGGTATCTGTGAATCAGTCAAAAGCCGCGTTTTATAAGCCGGATTATGTACAGAAACTGTCGGGGATCATAAGCAGATATGGAGTTCCGGCAGAACTTATCACTCTGGAGATCCTGGAAGGTGCGGCGCTGGAGAATACAGAGGAGTTTAATCGGACGATATGCAGGCTTAGGAAGAGAGGTTTTCAGGTGTCTATGGATGATTTCGGGAGCGGGTACTCATCTCTCAATACCCTTGGCAGCCTTCATATTGATGAGGTAAAGCTGGATAGAGGTTTTTTAAGAGAAGTGTCGGCGGGAGAAAATGAAAAAATGTGCCTTATCATGGAGCAGATTATAAAGCTGGCTGAAAAGCTGCAGATCCGGACAGTGGTCGAAGGTGTGGAGACCGGGGAGGATGAGCGCATAATCCGGGAATGGGGATGCGATATAGGACAGGGTTATTATTATGGAAGACCGGTCAGCGCTGAAGAATTTACCGCGCAGTATATTGTGAAAAACTATAAAAGAGAGAATCAAAGCAGAAGGGGCAGAAGTGATGGGTGAAAGACTGACAAAAAGTGATGTTGAGAAGATACAGGCTGAGATCGACCACAGGAAGCTGGTGGAGCGGAAAGAATTGATCGAGGCTGTGAAGGAGGCTCGTTCTCACGGAGATCTGAGCGAGAATTTTGAGTACCATGCGGCAAAGAAGGAGAAGAACCGGAATGAGAGCCGGATCCGTTACCTGGAAAGGATGCTCAAGAATGCGGTGATAGTGGAGGATCATTCTGCTTCAGATGAAGTGGGGCTGAATAATACAGTGGAGATTTACTGTGAAGATGACGACGAAGTGGAGACATACCGGATCGTAACATCTGTAAGAGGAAGCTCTCTGAATGGACTGGTCAGCATTGAATCACCGCTTGGGAAAGCCCTTCTTGGACATAAAGAGGGAGATCGTGTATTTGTGAAGGTAAATGCGGACTTCGGGTATTATGTGGTAATCCGCAAAGTAATAAAGACCGAGAGCGAGGCAGAGGATCATATCCGCAGTTTCTGACAGAGAGGAGAATATCATGAAATACAAAATCGCGATTTTTGATCTGGACGGAACGATCACAGATTCGGGTTCCGGCATTATTAACAGTATCCGCTATGCTCTGGAAAAGTACGGGCTCCCCGTTCCGGAGGAGAAAGTGCTGCGCACATTTATAGGACCTCCGCTAAAAGAACAGTTTCAGGCTGTGTGCGGTCTCAATGAGGAGGAGAGCGCACGTATGGTAGATGCATACCGGGAATATTATACTGAGAAAGGCATTTTTGAGAACAGTGTGTACAGCGGTGTGCCTGAAATGCTGGAACAGATGAAAGAAGCAGGAGTGCGTATCCTTATGGCAACGGCAAAACCGGAAAAATTTGCGAAACGGATTGCTGAGCATTTTAATTTTGCAAAATATTTTGAATTTATCGGCGGAGCATGTATGGATGGCAGAAGAACGGACAAGTATGATGTGATCGAGTATGTGCTTGACTCATGTGGGATTTCTGAAGAGGAAAAGAAGGATGCGGTTATGATCGGCGACCGCTCCCATGACATGATCGGTGCAGCAAAGGCAGGATTGCACAGCCTCGGAGTCCTGTACGGATATGGAAGCCGGGAAGAACTGGCGTCAGCGGGTGCGGCAATGACCGCGGAGACACCCGGGGATATTTGTTCTATTATTCTATAAAGATATTTTTTACACAGATTTTTCATCTTCTTCCGTATAGGATTTACATCCCCTGATTATAATGTACTCAAAAGCAGAGATATAGCGTAAACGGGGGAATGGATGATGTACAAAGGATTATGGAAACTCATTACAAAATATACGGATAACAGCCATGCGGTGTCTATCTTTCTGCCTGTGCTGATCGTGCTGTGGACGCTGGCAGGCGTTGCGGCAGGTCTGATCTTTTGTTCTGTTTCAGGTGCGGATATGGTGACTATGCTGGCTGATCTGATCTGTGCCGGAGGATATGCGGGACTGATATTGGGACTGTTTGGAGGATGCTTTTATCTTTATCGGCTTGGCGTGTAAAAAAAGATTGACATACAAACAGAGTATGCTCTATAATGATTCCATTGACAGGAGATAGCAAGGGAGCTGTAACCTATAACAGGGGACAGCTCTCTCTTTTTTTATTTATTCTGTGCATGCGTGCAGGTGCTCCTGGCGAGAGATGAGAGGAGATGGTAATATGTGTTCAATTATGACGTGGTGTTCTGACACAGCGGATATGGAGCGGTTTATGGAAGGGTTTAAGCGCACGGAGTCCCGCGGACCTGATGATATGAGAGTGATCGAGACGGGCAATGGAATCATGGGGTTCCAGCGTCTGTCTATCATGGGGCTCACGGAGGCAGGAATGCAGCCTTTTTCCCGGGAAAACCGATGGGTTGTGTGCAATGGGGAGATATACGGATTCCGCAGGATCAAAGAAGCGCTTATAAAGAAAGGTTATATCTTTGAAAGCGGCAGTGATTGTGAGATTCTGCTCCCTCTCTACGAGGAATACGGAACAGATATGTTTGCCATGCTTGACGCAGAGTATGCTCTTGTGATCTATGACGGTGAGACGGGAGATTATATCGCAGCGAGAGATCCCATCGGGATCCGCCCGCTGTATTATGGGTATGACGAGGATGGAGCGATCCTGTTCGCCAGTGAGGCAAAAGATCTGGTTGGGCTGACTGACAGGATCATGCCTTTCCCGCCCGGATATTATTATATGGATGGAGAATTTGTCTGTTACAGGGATATCACAGAAGTGAAGGAAGTATGCACAGACGACTTGGAAACAGCGTGCCGGAAGATCCGCGAGAAGCTGACAGCCGGGATTGAGAAGAGGCTGGATGCGGACGCGCCGCTGGGATTCCTGCTGAGCGGAGGGCTGGATTCGTCCCTTGTGTGCGCTGTCTCAGCAAAACTGCTGAAGAAGCCCATCCGTACCTTTGCCATTGGTATGGATAAGGATGCCATTGACCTGAAATATGCGAAAGAAGCAGCAGACTATATCGGAAGCGAACATACGGAAGTCATCATTACGAGAGAACAGGTGCTTTCCGCACTTGAGGAGGTTATCAAGGCTCTCGGCACATTTGATATCACTACGATCCGTGCGTCTGTCGGAATGTATCTGATCTGTAAGGCGATCCATGAGACGACGGATGTCCGTGTCCTCCTGACAGGAGAGATATCAGACGAGCTCTTCGGATATAAATATACGGATTTTGCGCCGTCTGCAGAGGCGTTTCAGGCAGAATCCGTGAAGCGCGTCCATGAGCTCCACATGTATGACGTGCTGCGGGCGGACCGGTGTATCAGTGTGCATTCCATGGAGGCAAGAGTGCCGTTCGGGGATCTGGACTTTGTCTCTTATGTGATGAGCCTGGATCCGGCGATGAAGATGAATGTGTACAACAAAGGGAAATATCTGCTCCGACACGCGTTTGAAGGAGACTATCTGCCTTATGACATTCTCATGAGAGAGAAGGCGGCTTTCTCAGATGCGGTCGGACATTCAATGGTAGATGATCTGAAAGAGTATGCAGAGACACTGTATACGGATGAGGAATTTCGGAGAAAGGCAGCACAGTATGAACATGCAGCTCCGTTTACAAAGGAATCACTGATGTATAGAGAGCTTTTTGAGAAATATTATCCGGGACAGTCTCAGATGATCGCGGACTTCTGGATGCCGAACAAAGAGTGGGAGGGCTGTGATGTGGACGATCCTTCCGCAAGAGTGCTGGCAAACTATGGGGCGAGCGGAGTGTAAAACCTGCTGGAGTTTATCCCGAAATCAAAGGTATGAATGTCAAAAAAACAGCCTCTAGATCTATGAATCTTTAAACCCATAGATCCGGGGGCTGTTTCTGTCTTTTATTTCTGTGCTTCCAGATTCTTAAATGCTGTGGAAAGCATCAGCTTGATCCTGTTAAGCTGGTTTACTTCACTTGCGCCCGGGTCGAAGTCGATCGCAACGATATTGGACTGCGGGTGAAGCCTTCTCAGTTCTTTGATGACGCCTTTACCGACCACATGGTTCGGCAGGCAGGCGAACGGCTGGGTACAAACGATATTGCCTGCGCCGCTGTGGATCAGTTCAAGCATCTCTCCGGTCAGGAACCAGCCCTCTCCGGTCTGGTTGCCGATGGATACGATCTCGGATGCCATTTTCGCCAGTTGCTCTATGTGCGCCGGAGGGTCAAAATGCTTACTCTCGGCAAAGGCCTTTGTTGCAGGAGCGCGCAGCCATTCCACTGCTTTGATGCCCAGGTTGCCGATCAGTGCTTTTGACTTTTTGAATCCAAGGTGAGACACTTTGAAATTCTGGTTGTAGAAACAGTACTGCATAAAGTCGATCAGATCGGGAACAACTGCCTCTGCGCCCTCTGCCTCAAGCAAATCCACCAGGTGATTATTCGCTGCCGGCAGGAATTTGACAAGGATCTCACCGACCACGCCGACACGCGGTTTTTTGATATCAAGGATTTCAATGTTGTCAAAATCATTGATAATATCGCGGCACAGTTTTTTGAATTTTCTTCGGGACGGATATCCCTCGGATACAAATTTCTGGCACACGCTCACCCATTTGCGGTGGATCGCGTTGGTCGTGCCCGGCACTGCCTCATAAGGACGCATCCGGTAAACGCATTTCATAAATATATCACCGAACACTGCCGCATAAGCAATACGTACGGCAAGCGGAAGCGTGATCTTGAAACCGGGATTCGCCTCCAGTCCGCTCAAGTTGATAGAGATGACAGGGATATGTGCATATCCGGCTTTTTTCAGCGCACGGCGGATAAAGCCGATATAATTGGATGCACGGCATCCGCCGCCTGTCTGGCTGATGATGACAGCGAGATGGTCTGTGTCATACTGACCGGACAGGATGGCGTCCATGATCTGTCCGACCACGATAAGGGACGGATAGCAGGCGTCGTTGTTCACATATTTTAATCCCATGTCCACTGCCTGACGGTTGTCGTTCGGCAGCACTTCGATCTTGTATCCTGCCGCCTTAAACGCAGGCTCCAGCAGTTCGAAGTGGATCGGAGACATCTGCGGGCAGAGAATAGTATGGGTCTTGCGCATCTCTTTCGTGAACGGCACTTTCTCTATGGAAGACGGACGGATGGTCCGCTCTGCCTTTTTCTGTTCTCTCACGCGGATGGCGGCGAGAAGAGAACGCACGCGGATCCGGGCAGCTCCCAGGTTATTCACCTCATCGATCTTCAGTGTGGTGTAGATCTTGTCGGAATTCGTCAGGATCTCCGCCACCTGGTCTGTTGTCACGGCATCCAGACCGCAGCCAAAGGAGTTGAGCTGGATCAGATCCAGGTTCTCTGTTGTCTTTACATAATTTGCCGCGGCATACAGGCGGGAGTGGTACATCCACTGGTCCATGACATTCAACGGACGCTCAACCTGATGGAGGTGGGACACTGAATCCTCAGTCAGCACGGCGATATTATAGGAGTTGATCATCTCCGGGAGACCGTGGTGTACTTCAGGATCAATATGGTAAGGACGTCCGGCGAGGACGATCCCGCGGTTCCCTGTGTCATTCAGGAATTTGATAGTTTCTTCTCCCTTCCTGCGCATATCTTCGCGGCAGGCGGCGAGCTCATTCCAGGCATCATGAACGGCTGCCCTGATCTCACTGTCAGAAAGGGAGAACTTTTTGCCGAGCTCTTCGATCAGACGGTAGGAGATTGTCTCCTCGCTCTGGAGGGACAGGAACGGATGGATGAAATCCACCTCGCCATGTACGATCGGATCCATATTATTTTTAATGTTCTCCGGGTAGGAGGTGACGATGGGGCAGTTGTAGTGGTTGTTCGCCTCTTCAAATTCATTCCGCTCATAGGGAATGGACGGATAGAAGATGTGCTTCACGCCTTTGTTGATCAGCCACTGTACATGCCCGTGCGCCAGCTTCGCCGGATAGCATTCGGACTCACTTGGGATGGACTCAATGCCCAGCTCGTATATCTTTCTTGTAGAAGCCGGAGAGAGCACTACCCGGAAGCCCAGTTTCGTGAAGAACGTAAACCAGAACGGATAGTTTTCATACATGTTCAGCACGCGCGGGATACCGATGACACCGCGTTTTGCTTCTTCCTCGGAGAGCGGCTCATAATCAAAGTAGCGGTGGAACTTGTAGTCAAACAGGTTCGGCATGGTGTTTTTGGATTTTTCCTTGCCGAGACCGCGCTCACACCGGTTGCCGGTGATAAACTTACGTCCGCCGCTGAAATGGTTGATAGTCAGACGGCACGTATTGGTACAGCCGCGGCATTTTGTCATGGTGGTAGAGTATTCCAGATTTTTGATATCCTCAATGGAGAGCATGGTCGTGCCCTCGCAGTCGGTATACCGTTCCCGGGCGATCAGGGCGGCTCCGAACGCGCCCATGATACCTGCGATATCCGGACGGATAGCTTCGCAGTCCGCGATCTTTTCAAAGCTTCTTAAAACAGCGTTGTTATAGAAGGTTCCGCCCTGTACCACAATGTGGTTTCCGAGTTCGGAAGCACTGGATACTTTAATAACCTTAAACAGAGCGTTCTTGATGACAGAGTAGGCAAGCCCGGCAGAGATATCTGCCACGGAAGCCCCTTCCTTCTGAGCCTGTTTAACTTTAGAGTTCATAAATACCGTACAGCGGGTTCCCAGATCGATAGGATTCTGGGCGTAGAGCGCCTCGTGGGCAAAATCTTCCACTGTGTAGTTAAGTGACTTTGCAAAAGTTTCGATGAAAGATCCGCATCCTGAAGAACATGCCTCGTTGAGCTGCACACTGTCCACAGTCTGGTTTTTGATCTTGATACATTTCATATCCTGACCGCCGATGTCGAGGATGCAGTCTACGTCCGGCTCAAAGAAAGCCGCCGCGTAATAATGTGCGACCGTCTCTACTTCGCCTTCGTCCAACATAAGTGCTGCTTTGATGAGCGCCTCGCCGTAGCCTGTGGAGCATGAGTGAACGATCTCAACGCCCTCCGGGAGCTGAGCATAGATATCCTTGACCGCCCCGATGGTCGTTCCCAGCGGATCTCCGTCATTGTTGTGATAGAAGGAGTATAAAAGCGTCCCGTCCTCGCCCACCAGCGCTGCCTTTGTCGTCGTTGAACCCGCGTCTATGCCGAGGAAGGCCTTCCCTTTGTATGAGGCAAGATCTTTGACGGGCACCTGGTGTTTTGCATGGCGCGCGGTAAATTCTTCAAATTCTTCGGTCGTCGCAAAGAGAGGATCCAGCCGCTCGACTTCGATTTCCATCTGAATGCGGTTCTCTAGGCGGTTCTGGAGCTCGCGCAGAGCGACAGGCGTATCTTTCTTCGAATTCAGCGCGGAACCGATGGCTGCGAATAAGTGAGAGTGATTCGGCGCAATAATGTGTTCGTCATCCAGCTTCAGCGTGCGGATGAAAGCTTCCCTCAATTCGGAGAGGAAGTGAAGCGGACCGCCAAGGAACGCCACATGTCCACGGATCGGTTTACCGCAGGCAAGACCGCTGATGGTCTGGTTTACCACTGCCTGGAAGATAGACGCCGCAAGGTCTTCCTTGGAGGCTCCTTCGTTGATCAGCGGCTGAATGTCAGACTTGGCAAACACACCGCAGCGGGCCGCGATGGAATAGAGCGCCTGATAATTTTTTGCGTACTCGTTCAGACCGGAGGCATCCGTCTGCAGGAGAGAAGCCATCTGGTCGATAAAAGAACCTGTACCTCCGGCACAGACTCCGTTCATGCGCTGTTCGACATTTCCGCCTTCAAAATAAATGATCTTGGCGTCCTCGCCGCCCAGTTCAATGGCAACGTCTGTCTGGGGCGCATAGTCCTGGAGCGCCGTGGAAACCGCGATGACCTCCTGGACAAAGGGTACGCTGAGGTGCTTTGCAAGCGTGAGACCGCCGCTTCCGGTGATGACCGGAGAGACCTGGATGGGTCCGAGTTTGTAAAGCGCCCGTCCTAAAAGGTCGGAGAGTGTCTCCTGGATATTGGCAAAATGACGCTCATAATCCGAGAAGAGTACCTCGTTTTCTTCGTCCAGAATCGCAATTTTGACTGTAGTGGAACCGATATCGATCCCGAGAGTATGTAATTCTTTCAGACTCATTGTATAATCCCCAATCTTTTGTACTAAAATTTATATGAGTTCTTTCTTATTAAATGCATTCACACATTTTACAACAATCTACATTATACGACACGGATTTTGAAAAAACAATTGTTATTATTATGCGGGATTTGAAAATAATTCCTGTTATTATGGATATTTTATATAAAGATGGTGTTAAACCTCTGAAAAGGCGAAACATGTATTTGACAAACAAAAAGGCGGACGTTACAATTGTATCGATTGTTATCATTTTGAATTCCATATGTAAGGAGTAGGATCGATTTGAATTGGCTGGATAAATTAGAAAGGAAACTGGGACGTTTTGCAATCCCGAACCTGACTGTGTACCTGCTGGCAGGGTATGTTATAGGTTTCGGAGTGATGTATCTGATGCCTGACCTTCTGGGATGGCTCACCCTGGAACCGGCGTTGATCGTGCGGGGGCAGGTGTGGAGGCTTGTATCATGGGTTCTCATACCGCCGACGAGGTATCCGATTTCTCTTTTATTCCTGATATTGCTGTACTATTCACTGGGAACAGCTTTGGAGCGTACGTGGGGGACATTCAGGTATAATGTGTATATTTTCTCCGGGCTGATTTTTACTGTCCTGGGAGTATTTATCCTTTACGCGGTATATTTCTTCGGATTTCATGTGGAGCTGCCGCTCTCGCTGGCGGGAATGGTCAGTACGAACTATATCACCATGTCCATTTTTCTGGCATTTGCAGCAATCTACCCGGAGATGGAAGTATATCTGTATTTTATCCTGCCGATCAAGATGAAATGGATGGCGCTCGTCTATGCGGCGATGGCGCTGTACTATTTTATCCGTGGAGGGATCGTTACCCGCGTGGCGATCGGAGCGTCTCTTTTAAACTTTGTGATCTTCTTCCTGTCCTCGAGAAATATGAGGAGATTTTCGCCGAAAGAAAGGGTGCGCAAGGCAAAATTCAAACGCCAGTCTGCGCCGCATATGCATTATTCTAACGGGGCAAAGCACAGGTGCGCCGTGTGCGGCAGGACTGAGCTGGACGATCCCTGCCTGGAGTTCCGTTTCTGCTCCAAATGTAACGGAAATTATGAATATTGCCAGGATCACCTGTTTACACATGAACATGTGAAATAGGCAGGATGCCGGATATGGATTTTTCATAGCGTTGATAAAGCAGACGCAATATGCATCTGCTTTTATATATTATATTTTAATGCTTATATATTTTAAGAAGGAGAGTATCAGAATTGATGAAAAAGACAAAAGTTGTTTGCACGATGGGACCTAATACGAATGACAGAGAGCTTATGAAAAAGCTGATAGAGAATGGCATGGATGTGGCTCGTTTCAATTTTTCGCACGGCGACCATGAGGAGCAGAAAGGCAGAATGGACCTTCTCAAAGAGCTTAGAGCCGAACTCCATACGAACACAGCAATCCTCCTTGATACTAAGGGACCGGAAATCCGCACGGGCGTGCTGAAAGACGGTAAAAAGATCACTCTGGAAACAGGAGCGCAGTTTACGCTGACAGTGGATGAGATCGTAGGAGATCAAGACAGAGTGTCCATTAGCTATGAAGGTCTTGTACAGGATGTAGATGCAGGAAAACTCATCCTGATCGATGACGGTCTGATCGGACTGAAGGTGATTTCAAAGACAGAGAGGGATATTGTCTGTGAAGTTGTCAATGGCGGCGAATTAGGAGAGAAAAAAGGCGTGAATGTACCGAATGTGGCAGTGCGCCTTCCTGCGATCACAGAGAAGGATAAAGACGATATCCGTTTCGGTGTGGAGCAGGGAATCGATTTTATCGCGGCTTCTTTTGTGAGAAATGCAGAGTGCGTGCTTGAGATCAAGGCATACTTAAAAGAACTCGGTGCGCCGTATATTCCGATCATCGCAAAAATTGAAAATGCGGAAGGTATTAAAAATATCGATGAGATCATCCGTGCGGCGGACGGCATCATGGTTGCCCGCGGAGACCTTGGAGTGGAGATCCCGGCTGAGGAAGTACCGTATCTGCAGAAAATGCTGATCCAGAAGTGCAACAGTAACTTTAAGACAGTCATCACTGCTACGCAGATGCTTGATTCCATGATGAGAAACCCGCGCCCGACAAGAGCGGAAGTAACAGATGTCGCCAACGCAGTATATGACGGCACGGACGCAGTGATGCTTTCCGGCGAGACGGCTCAGGGTAAGTACCCGCTGGAAGCACTTCAGATGATGGTTCATATTATTGAAAGTACAGAACAGCATTTGGATTATGAAACAATACTGGATAAGACGGGCGGACATTTAAAGAAAGGCCTGGACAGCGCTGTCGGATATTCTTCCGTACTGGCGGCTGCGAATCTGAATGCAAAATGCATTATCACGCCGTCTGTTTCGGGAGCTACGACAAGAGTTGTATCCAATTTGAGACCAAGACAGATGATTCTCGGCGTTACCCCAAATGAGCGGACTTTAAGGAGAATGTCCATCTACTGGGGCGTGGTTCCGATCAAATCCAGGGAGTTTAATACAACAGACGATATCTGTGATGGAGCTATCGAACTGGCGAAGGTAAAACAGTATGCAGAGACCGGCGACGTGGTCGTGCTCACAGCGGGCATTCCTTCCCCGAATGTCAAACAGGAGCGGAGCGCGGCAAGCAACATGATGAGGATCGCGACGGTAGAATAAGGCAGGGAAGTATACAGAGACCTGATAATAATGACAATATAAAAGTTTTTATTTCCCGCGGAGAATGACATACCGGCATTTTCCGCGGGTTTTGTATGTGAAATAATTGTTGACAGTGCGATGGAAGTGTAATATAGTGTTCCTGAAAAGAACTACTAAAATAAACATGACGAAAGAGGCGGCATATGGAGGATCACAGGGCATCGGAATATCTGATGCATTTCGGGCTCTCAAGGCAGGAAGCGATTGTCTATGAGCGTCTGCTTTCCGGAGGAAAGCAGACGGGCTATGAGATTGCCAGAGGTACGGGAATCTCCAGGTCTAACGCTTATACATCCCTTGCGGCCCTTGTGGAAAAGGGAGCGGCTTATCTGGTAGAGGAATCTGCGAGAAAATATATCCCGGTCCGTCCGGAGGAATTCTGCGGGAGCAGGATCCGCAGGATGGAGGAAGAAAAACGCTGGCTGTGTCTGAATCTGCCCCGGGAGGAATCAGAAGAAGAAGGATATATCACAGTGGATGGAGAAGACAACATCCGGGACAGGATCTGCTGTCTTCTGGAGAGCGCTGAGGAAAGGGTTTATCTTTCCTGTTCAGCGGCATGTCTGGAACAACTGCGAGAACCTCTGTCTCATCTGGCTGAAAGAGGAAGGAAGATTGTACTCATCACAGACAATGAGTTTTGTTTTGATGGTGCGCTTGTGTATGTGACGGATGCAAAGGAAAACCAGATCGGGTTGATTACTGATTCCAGATATGTACTGTCGGGAGAGTATGGACCGGGCAGTATGAATACCTGTCTGTATTCGGGACAGAAGAATTTTGTAAAAATTTTTAAGACTGCTCTGGCAAATGAGATCGAACTTATAAAGATACGAAAAGGAGAAAGAAAAAAATGATTAAAAAACCGTTTGTTACAAAGGGACAGATCGAAGAGATCACAAAAACATATCCTACGCCTTTCCATCTGTACGATGAGAGAGGAATCAGAGAAAATGTCAAGGCGTTAAAAGAGGCGTTTTCATGGAACAAGGGATACAAGGAATATTTTGCTGTAAAGGCGACCCCGAATCCCTTCCTGATCCAGATTTTAAAGGAGTATGGCTGTGGCTGCGACTGTTCTTCCTACACAGAACTCATGCTCTCGGACGCCATGGACATCAGAGGTGCAGATATTATGTTTTCATCCAATGACACGCCGGCAGAGGATTTCGCACTGGCGGAGAAGCTGGGCGCGATCATCAATCTGGATGACATTACCCATATTGATTTCCTTGAGAAGACGATCGGATATATCCCGGAAACGATCAGCTGCCGTTACAATCCGGGCGGACTTTTCAAGATCAGCAATGACATCATGGACAACCCGGGAGATGCTAAGTACGGTATGACAACTGAACAGATCCTTGAGGCGTATAAGATTTTAAAAAGCAAAGGCGCAAAAGAGTTCGGGCTCCACGCATTCCTTGCCAGCAATACAGTGACAAATGACTATTACCCGATGCTTGCGAAGGTGCTCTTTGAACAGGCGGTGAGGCTCTCTAAAGAGGCCGGAGTGCACATCAAGTTTATCAATCTTTCCGGCGGGATCGGAATCCCGTACAGACCGGATCAGGAGCCGAACGATATCCGCGCCATCGGCGAAGGGGTCAGAAAGGTATACGAGGAAGTGCTTGTCCCGGCAGGGATGGGGGATGTGGAGATCTACACTGAGCTGGGGCGCTACATGATGGGACCGTATGGCTGCCTTGTGACAAAGGCGATACATGAAAAACATACGCATAAGGATTATATTGGTGTAGACGCATGCGCGGTGAACCTGATGCGTCCGGCAATGTACGGCGCGTATCATCATATCACAGTGCTTGGGAAGGAAGATGCGCCCTGCGACCATAAATATGATGTGACGGGTTCCCTGTGCGAGAATAATGACAAGTTCGCGATCGATAGGATGCTTCCGGAGATCGAAACGGGCGATTATCTTGTGATCCATGATACCGGGGCGCACGGATTTGCAATGGGATATAACTATAACGGAAAGCTGAAATCAGCAGAGCTTCTTCTGAAAGAGGACGGCAGCGTGCAGCTGATCCGCCGTGCAGAGAAACCGGCAGATTATTTTGCGACATTTGACTGCTTTGAGATTGGGAAAAAGCTTATCGGAGAGAAAAACTGACTCGCGGATGTAAGGGAAATTGCCGTTGATAAAACAGAAAAATGTTGCAATGGGATTGTACAAGTGATATAATCAGATTTGGCTTCCACGGGAAGCCGATTAAGCGGATGTGGCGGAATGGCAGACGCACAAGACTCAAAATCTTGCGGGGGTGACCTCGTGTGGGTTCAAGTCCCACCATCCGCATTGAATGAAAGACAGAAAAACCCGGAAATGGCAGCGTTTCCGGGTTTTTCTATATGGAGGTACAGGATGTTAAAAGAAAAAGCAGCTGTGATCACGGGCGGAGTCTCAATGTCGGTAAGTGGTCTGAATACAGAATTGTATACAAGTATACAATAAAAAACAAGTTGTACTTGCCATTCCGGTAAAGAAATGTTATGGTTAGATTGTATCAGTATCTATATCCATAAATAATTAATAAGGTTAAGGAGGGAAGTACACAAGTGATAAAAAGAAACAAATTACTGATATGCACGCTTGTCATGTCTATGGCATTGACATTAATGCCGGGAGTGACAAGCCGGGCGGCTGAGGCAGAGGGGGAGACAGAAGCCTCGGTATCAGAAATTCAGGACGAAAATATTCAGCGTCTTGAAGAAGTTACAGCAATGGATGAGGATGGGAGCATACGTGAGATTGAGGACGTAAACGGAACCGTCGACGAGGCGGATGGAACAGACGGGATCGCTTTATTCTCAGTGCGTTCTTTCAGTCCTAAAGTAGTAAATTTCAACACTAAAGGAAATGCCGTCACAAATTATACTGATGAGACCAATGGGATTTCCGGGTACACAAACGGCGCTTACGGCGCAGATGCGGCATATTTGGGAACAACGTCTGACGGGAAGATCCGGTTTATGCTTTCCGGTGTGACCGGTACGGTAAGTGCTTCTGAGGTGGAGCTTGTAGATTATAGCGCTGTGGCAGATAATGTAAGCTATTATACGGTGTCATCCGGAAGACTGCTTCATTACATATCCCAGAATCTGGAAACTGCACCCGCGTCAGCGATCAACAACGGTACCGCACCCTCTTACTTGAACGAGGGCGGAAAATATTACAGTTATGACGGACATTACTTCTATACAGATTACAGTGTAATGCTCACAGATTACCAGCAAGGCACAAACGGAGCATCAGCAGTAAATGCAGGAAATCCGTTCAATAACTACTTCCAGTTTTTGGATATGAATCTTTCCACAAGTTATACGGGTGACGAACTTGACAGCATGCTGAGCGCGGCAATGACCAACGCCGGAGTAGACCCGGCATCTTCAAAACTGACGGGGACAGGAAACAGTTTTGTGAAATATCAGAATACATATTCTGTTAATGCGCTGCTGTCTCTTGGTATTGCGATCAATGAAAGTGCGTGGGGAAGAAGCAATATCTGTCTGACAAAGAATAATATCTTCGGACTGAATGCTGTGGACAGTTCACCGGGAGATGCATATGCGTTTTCCAGTATTGATGACTGCATCCGCGAATTTATGAATTACCAGATGGCAAATGCTTATCTAAAAGACGGACAGTGGTCAAACCATGGGGAATATCTCGGCAATAAAGGCGGCGGTATCAATGTGAGCTATGCTTCAGACCCGTACTGGGGAGAGAAGGCCGCTGCACATGCCTGGAACCTTGATACACTCGGCGGCGGTAAGGATTATCAGGGAACAGATAACACAACGCCGGATGATACGGTGACGACACCGCCGGAGACAGACAGCACAACGCCGGATGATACAGTGACGACACCGCCGGAGACAGACGGCACAACGCCGGATGATACGGTGACGACACCGCCGGAGACAGACAGCACAACGCCGGATGATACAGTGACGACACCGCCGGAGACAGACAGCACAACGCCGGATGATACAGTGACGACAC
>ERZ1643247.1564-NODE-1564-length-20523-cov-7.558628_pt1 | contig 20523 bp, 22 predicted proteins | sample MGYA00579264_ERZ1643247 | MGnify/ENA primary metagenome ERZ1643247 (study PRJEB29033, sample SAMEA4952262) | chicken gut metagenome | biome: Broiler Chicken; feature: Gastrointestinal Tract; material: Caecum | place: Ireland | collected 2018 | study: Broiler... | reverse complement strand
CGCCGTGGAACACTTCATAGCGCTCTTTCAGGCCGCGCAGGATGGAAATGGTGTCTTCCACAGTCGGCTCGTCGACCATGACCGGCTGGAACCTGCGTTCAAGCGCGGCGTCTTTTTCGATATATTTGCGGTATTCGTCGAGCGTCGTCGCGCCGATGCAGTGCAGTTCGCCGCGCGCGAGCATCGGCTTTAAAAGATTGCCCGCGTCCATTGCGCCGTCCGACTTGCCGGCACCGACGATGGTGTGCAGTTCGTCGATAAAGAGGATGATCTTGCCTTCGCTCTTTTTGACCTCGTTGAGAACGGCTTTCAGGCGCTCTTCAAATTCGCCGCGGAATTTCGCGCCCGCGATGAGCGCGCCCATGTCAAGGGCAAAAATCGTTTTGTTTTTCAGGCCTTCGGGCACGTCGCCGCGCACGATGCGCTGCGCCAGCCCTTCGGCGATCGCCGTCTTGCCGACGCCCGGTTCGCCGATGAGTACGGGATTGTTCTTGGATTTGCGCGAAAGGATGCGGATGACGTTCCGTATTTCGTTATCGCGCCCGATCACGGGGTCGAGCTTCTGCTCTTTGGCCCGCTGCACGAGGTCAAACCCGTACTTCGTAAGCGCATCATAGGTGTTTTCGGGCTCGTCGCTGGTGATGCGGTCGGTCTTGACCTTTTTCAGCTCGGTCAAAAAGCCGTCCTTCGTGATGCCGAGCGAGCGGAAGATGTTTTTGATCTCGTCGGTCGCATGGTCAAAGATCGCGAGCATGATATGCTCAACGGAAACATATTCGTCCTTCATCGAATTGGCAAGCCGCTCCGCTTCGTTGAAAATTTTATCGGTGACGGGCGAAATATAAATCTTATCGGGTTCTCTGCCGCTGCCGCTCACGGCGGGGATCCTGCCGATCGCCGAATCGAGCAGGGCAAGCATGTTGTCCGTATCCACGCCCGTCTTTTTGAGCAGCTGCGGGATCAGCCCGCCTTCCTGATCGACGAGAGCATATAAAAGATGCTCTGGCATGATCTGCATGTTCTGGTTTTCAATGGCGATGCTCTGCGCCGCCTGTACGGCTTCAAGCGATTTTTTGGTAAATTTCTGTGCATTCATAATGGGTCACCTCCTTTCAGATGAGCAGCACGCCGCTGTTCAGATAAGCAAGGTAGCGCTGTTCCAATGCCTGCGTGCTCGTGTATTTATCGGCGAGAAAATCTTTCAGCATCTCGTCGAAGGTCGCTATATAATTGCTGATCGCGTTTGCGATCTGTTCTTCCGTATATTCCGAATCGTTCGGGACGGCAAACGTACGCAAAAACCTGCCGTTTTCTATCCCGTAGCGGATCGCGTCTTTCGGGAAAAAGTGTTTGATATAGATATCTTCCAGATTCATCCACAGCTTAAAAAAGCGCGTCAGCCCGACAAGAAGCTCGGGCGACTGTGTGCGGAAGATGATCTTCAGCTGCCCGATGGTGCTGTCCGGCATGCGGTACATCTCCACTTCGTAGCGGATCGTGGGGCGGTAGTGGTACTTGAGCGAACTTTTGATGGACATCGTCATGTCGTTCGGCTGGGAGTAGAGCAGGAATCCGTCCATTTTCCCGATCGTGTTTTCTATAAAGTCAAAGATGTTGCTCACATGTTTTTCCGGCGTCGTCAAAGAGACGTATTCCGCCAGGATCTGATTGATAAGATTGGAGCGGTTCGTCCCTTTTTCGGATGCGAGCCTGTCGATCGCCTGCACAACTTCTTCCGCAAGCATCAGGCTGTACATGTTCTTTTTCATCCCGCAGTTCCTCCTTTCGTTTTATGGCTACTATTATATACGTATTTTAAAAAATGTCAAGAGTTTTATATAAATTTTATGACAAAAATTATTCTTTCAAAAATTTGCCCTTTGGCAGGCATAGGTGTATAATATCGGTACAATGCGGCAAACTGTGCGCATGATACAATTGTTGGCGTGCGCACTTGCCTGCGTTTTGACTTTTTTTACGGGAGGCGCCGAAATGAAAGATATCCAAAACTATGTCGCCGAAGCGGAATCGGTCTGTTTGTATGCGGAGGGGAACAGCACAACGTATGCGAGCGATACGGCGGAGTTTGCCGTCGTCCTGCAGGCCTGGAATGCCATGACCGCGCAAGCCATACAGATGCCTGCGTTCGGAGTCAGCATCGACAGGCTCACGAGAGAGGAATTGCTGCACGGATATTGGGCCGAGTTTGTTTTTCCGTCGGCGCACGTCTGCGCGGGAATGCCGTTTGAACGGCTTCTGTTCAAAATCGAACCGGATTACAGAGGCATCAATCTCGTTCGCTGCAACGGCGGAAAATATGAGGGAAGATGCTATTACCTCGACCTGCGGGAAGGGGACATGAAAGCATTTTCCGCGGCGGTTCAGCCGTATGCCGGGTAAATACGTCGGCAGGGCTACCGTGAAAATGTTCGCCCCTCGACAAGAACGGCATAAAAACGGGATCGTTCCTGTTTGGCAATAGCAAAGCGGCGCGCACCAAAAAGGTGCGCGCCGCTTTGCTATTGCCGGAACCGTTGCCGGATCTCTTTCCTTTCTTTTTTCGTGGAAACATATTTTTCCAGGATCGGATCGTAAATGCCGTACAGCTTGTTCCGTATCAGTTTCAGGTCAAACATCTGTGTAAAGCGCAGGTTCGCAAATGTCCAGGCGAACACACAGAGGAGGGGGAAAACAAGTATGATCACGATGCCCGAAATAAATAAAGTGAGATCCACAGGCGGCGCGCCCTCGCCGTAAAGCCCTTCCAGAATCGTCTGATCGAACGCCAGCGCGCACAGAACGACTCCCGCGGCAACGGCTGCGATCAAAAGCAGTATGATGCACGCCAACGTGACCCAGCGCGCGTTTATCAGGGACTTGTCGTTTTTTCGGAACATACGCACCTCGCCTTGTTTATTGCTTTTCATTATAATCTTACAGTTGTAAGAAGTCAAGCATATTTCTTACAAGTGTGAGATAATTTTAATATGGAAAGTTGCTTTGCCGAAAGGCTGAAGGAATTGAGAACAGAAAAAGGCATCGGACAGGTGGAACTGTCCAATGCCATAGGAGTCAGTAAAGGGGTGATCAGTTTATGGGAAAACGGGCTGCGGGAGCCAAAGCTTTCCAATCTTCTTGCGCTTGCACAGTATTTTAAAGTTTCGCTGGACTATTTGGCAGGGGCAGAAGAATGAACGCCTTTATATTTCGATGTTTGAGTACACGTCGAGGATGTTTTCCAGCTTCTTTTCGCTGTTGACGTCCTCGACGAATTTTTTATAGCAGTCGCAAACGTTTCCGTTTGCATCGAACCCGGTATCGTTGCACTTTTTGCAGCGGTACTGCGGCACGAGCATATCTTCCGTCAGCTTCATATCCGTCAGGATCTTCGCCCGTTCCGAACGGAGCTCGTTCAGCTTTTTCTGTTCCCCGGCCGTCTCCCCGCCGAGCGCTTCCGCTTTTGCCAGGCGGATCTCGCACGCCTTGAGCCGATCCTCGTTGGCTTTGAAACGGGCGTCGCTGCGGGCAAGTTTCAGGTAATGTTCCGCACGGTCTTCCGCCTTTTCGCGCAGGTTGAAGTAGTAGCTGCGCACCTTCTTTTTGAATTCCGCGTCATGCTCTTCACGCTGTTTTGCCTGAAAATACGTTTCGCGCAGCGGCTCTTTTTCGATCTGATCGGGATTAAAGAGATTTTTCGACTTCCAGGAAGAAAGCACCGAATTGATATAGGGGATCGGGCTTGCTTTCCCCGCAGAAAGTTCGGCGGCCTTCAGGATCATTTCATCCGAAAAATTCCAGGCGCGCCATGTATGCAGACATTCTCTGTCCCAGTTGTTCACTTTTCTGGAGATCCCCGCCTTGGCAAGCACCTCGGCGGCAAATTCCTGTTCGCGCGCTTCGCTTTCCATGTAGGCAACAAGGCTTTCGGCGGAAACGGCGCCTCGTTCGATGAGCTTTTTTAAAAGCTCGTCCATCTTTTCAAAAGATTTTCTGCCGCGGCGGAAACAGTATTTTGCAAGCTGCAAAAGGGATGCGTCCTCAAAGCCTGCGGCAAGCCAGCCGCTGACAAAATTATCGGTATAAGTATCCACGACCTGGCAGTAAACGCCCAGCTCGCGCGCGATCGCGATGGTGAGGTTGCGGATCTCCGTTTTGCGCGCAAGGTATTCGCCGATCTCGCTTTCGGAAAATTTTTTGTTGGCATACAGCTCCTGCATGGCGGCGTCGAGTTTCGCAAACGTCCCTTTCTTGTGCAGGGATGCGGTATAGAGGATGGCGGGCAGCCCGAAGCCAAGTTCATCCGTCCATTTCTGCAGAAGTTTATAATCTTCCGGTTCGGGCTTACGGGCCGAACCCATGGCGCGGAGCACCGCAGCCGCGTCACCGCTGCGGACGAGATAATCCGAAAGCTTGTTTTCGATCTGCTCGACGGTCGTAACGCCCTCCGCCGCAAAATTGCGCGCGACCTGCAAAATATAATTCTGCGAAATGGATTCGCCTTTGAGGTCGATACAATAGCGCACGATGAGCAGCATCGCCTCCGGTTTGATGGCGTATTCTTCCATGACCGAAAAATACTTCATGAACTCGCTTGCGGAAATCATCTTTTTCGGCATAAGAGACTGCACGGCTCTGTTGAACTCCGCGTATTTTTCGGTTCGGATGCGCTTCGGCTTGCCCTTGGCGTAATCGGCGGGGAAGTAGCGAACGGAAAACGGCTCGTACGAAACGATCTCCAGCAGGTCGAAGTCCTCCCAGAATTTGAAAAGGTCGACGATGCGCTCCGGCGGAAGCGCAAGCGCGCGCGATGCTTCCGCCAGGGAGTATTCACCCTGCACGTTCTGGCAGAGATACAGCCCGAATATGTATACCTTTACGGCGTCGCCGTCGGCAGAAGGCATATATTTGTTGATAAACTGATTCTCGACGTTCGTATAGGACGCCGCCGAAAACTCGTTGGAATAAGTACAAAATCCCATTCGCAAACTCCGCGCAACGCTTGATTTATTTCCGAAGTTGCGCTATACTATTATATAAATAATTTCGCGCAAAAGCAAGGGCATTGTGCCGCAATTTTCGGCAAAATGCAACTTTGTTTTTATTCCGTGGCAAAAGGTTCCGTCTGTGCGGCGGCGCGTCTGCACCGCAGGGCCGCCCGGCCTTTCAGGTCGGCGGAAAGGAGGGTGAGTGGCAAATAAAATATTGACCCCGATCACGCTGTGGAGCGACTTCAACGAGACGCTTCCGCTGCAGCCGCAGATCTTGAGCGACAGCACGGAGGACGGCGTCGCCGTTTCCCGCGTTCGCTTTGCAGGCCGTGCGGCAGGGGACGGCCGCGTAAATATTTTCGCTCTCTTTGCCAGACCGGTCGGAGATAAAGACTGCCCGGCCGTACTTGTGCTGCCCGATTGCCGCCTTACGGCTGACAAAACGCTCGTGAAAATGTTCGCAAAAAAGGGCTATGCTGTCCTGATGCCCGATTACCGCGGCGTATGGGGGGAAGAGACCGATCATACCGTCTACCCGCAGGCGATCGACTATGCCAATTATTCGCTTGCGGGCAGGCGTTTCAATTTTGCAGACGACACGGCGCGTGAAACCTGTTGGTATGAATGGACAGCACTGGCGCGCTATTGCGTGCGGTATCTGCGCGAACAGCCGTTTATTACGAACGTCGGAGCCGTCGGGCTGAAAGCCGGCGGCGAGATCGTGTGGCAGCTTGCCGCGACCTGCGACCTTGCCTGCGCCGTCACCGTATGTGCGGGCGGATGGCGCGCTTACCGCGGTATTTTCAAATACGGGGACAACACGGAGCTGAAAATGGACGATGAGCGCTATCGGTTCCTTGCGGGAATCGAGTCGCAGTCCTATGCCCAGTACGTGCGCTGCCCCGTTTTGATGCTCTGCGCCACGAACGATGAAAATATGGATGCGGACCGTGCTTTCGATACGTATGCCCGCATCAATCCAGAAATGCAGAAATCGTTTTATTTTGCGGCACGATACGACGGGCATATCGGCAACACGGGATTGAACGATCTGTTCCATTTCATCGAAAAATATCTGAAGGAAAAGGACCGCTTTATTCCCGAACCCGTAGCCGTGGCGATAGAAGAGGATGAAGGAGACCTCGTCGCCCGGGTCAATCTTGAACGCAATACGGGCGGCAGGCTGGATTATTGCGACGTTTTTATGGCGGAGGACAATCCGGACGCTTCGACGCGCGATTGGACGATCTGCCCCCTGAAACGGGACGACCGAAAAGAGGGAATGGTTTTTTATCTGAATGTCTATAAAAATGCAGGGCGCGTTTTTGCTTTCGCGAAAGCAAAATACAAATCCGGCTTTGCCGTTTCATCCAAAATTGCGGTCAAGAAGATCGAAAAGCAATACGCGAATATGACCGATAGGAGCAGGATCCTGTATTCCAGCGAGAACGGGCGTGACAGCTTTACGATAGACAATACCAGCGGAAAGCTTATCGCCGATTGTTTTCTGAACAACGACAGCCCTCCCGTCGTCATGATGAACGGGCCATTCGGCATCCGCGGCATTTATTCGCCGTACGGGCTGAAACTGTTCCGCATCAACGAAGAGCGTTATCGCCCGGCGGAAGGCGCTCTGCTCAAGTTTGATTTTTACAGCCCGCAGCCGTGTACCCTTCGGGTAAACCTGATCGTATTCGAAGCGGGCGGCGGCAGAGACGTGTACAGCTGTACCCTGTCCGCAAACGGCGGCGAGCATTGGAGCAACTTTGTTGTCGGGGCAAAGGATTTTAAAAATTCCGTCAACAAACCGCTCGGGCAGATACGCGACGCAAAATTCATGACCTTTTATTCGGAAAGTGCGTTTTGCCTCAATAATCTTATCTGGCTTTAAAGGGACGTCGGCGGCCGAAAGGAGATCGGCATGGAATATAACATCGGTGACAAAGTCATTACAAAGAAGAAGCATCCGTGCGGCGGAGATGTGTGGGAAATCGTGCGGACGGGCGCGGATTTCAAACTGAAATGCAGCACCTGCGGCAGAGTTGTGATGTTGACGGCCGATCAGTTCCGCAAAGCAGTGAAAAGGCGGACCGAGGCATGACGGCGGAAGACTACAAGCTGAATATGGAACGCATGCGGGAGCCGATGCGCGAATTTTATTCACAGGTACGGTTCCTTTGCTGGCTGCTCGTCGTTATCGCGGCGCTGTGTTTTTTGTTTACACAGATCCTCATCGGCGTCCGCGTGAGCGGAAGTTCGATGCTGCCGACGTTGGAGAACGGGGATTATTTGTTTGTCAGCACGCTGCGCTCTCCCTCACACGGCGACATCGTCGTGATCGAAGAAGATGAATATGAAGACGGATCGGTCGTTTCCCGATGGCTGATCAAGCGCGTTGTCGGGCTTCCCGGAGATACGCTTTGGGCGGAAGACGGGGTGTTGTACAGGATCGATGCGGGCACGGAAGGAAGTTACACCGTCGACGAACCGTATCTTGCGGAAAAGTGGACGGTATCCGATTCCTTTCAGCCAATAACCGTACCGGACGGGTACGTCTTTGTGCTCGGGGACAACCGGAACGACAGCCATGACAGCCGTTCCGTCGGTCCGCTTCCGCAAAGCGCCATGCTGGGCGTTGTAACGGAATGGTCGATCGGGATCAAAGGGGCGCTTCGGGCGTTTTTCGGCCTGTTTTCAGGAGCATAAATACAGAAACAATCAAGAACGGAGACAGTTTTGCATGGAAGAAAAGATCATTATCACGTCAGACAGTACCTGCGATCTCAGTCCGGAGCTGATCGTCGCGAACGACATCAGGATTTTCCCGTTGCGCGTCATCCTCGGAAGCGAAACATATCGTGACGGGATCGACATCACGCCGCAGGAAATATTTTCATATGTTGAAAAGACGGGCGTGCTTCCCAAAACTTCAGCGCCGAATACGGAAGATTATCTGAAGTTTTTTGCGCCTTTGGTAGAAGGGGGAAATACCGTCATCCATTTCAACATTTCCTCGGGCGCAAGCGCTTCCCACGATTTCGCTTCGGCCGCGGCGCGCGAAATCGGCAAAAATATTTTTGTGGTCGATTCGCATGCTCTTTCTACGGGGCAGGGACTGCTCGTCATGAAGGCGTGCGATCTGCGCGCGGAAGGCAGGAGCGCGCAATCGATCTATGACACCGTAAACGGTCTGCGCGAAAAGGTGAACACATCCTTTATTCCTGATACACTCGATTATCTTTATAAGGGCGGAAGATGTTCGGCGCTTTCGTATTATGGGTCAAAAGTCCTTTCGATCCATCCGCAGATCGCAATGAAAGGCGGCAAATTATATCCGAAAGCGAAATACATCGGGAGCATGACGCGCTGTCTGAAAAAATACGTATCGGATCTCGCCGAAGAGTATTCGGCGTACGACGCCACGCGGTGTTTCATCACGCACAGCAACGCCGATCCGGAGTTGGTGGCGCGTGCAAAGGAGCTTACCCGCGAATTGTTCCGCTTTAACGAAGTTATTGAAACGGTTGCCGGCAGCATCATCACAAGCCACTGCGGACGCAATACGATCGGCGTGCTTTTCATCGGAGAGTAACGGAGGAGAACGAATGGAAACAATTTTTCAGGATCAGGATCTCATCGCCGCCTTTTCGCAGAAGCGTCGGCTCTTCTGGATCTACATTGCAGTAGCGGCAGTGTTTGCGGCGCTGCTGATCGGCTGCATCGTATGGTTCGTGTCCTTGCCTTATGAGGACGATCTGGCGTATCTGCCGCAGCTCATACTTTGCGTCGGCGCGTGCCTGTTCATAATCTTTTCATATGTCTATTTAGGGATCAAGTTCCAGCGCTCACGCAAGTATTATAAAATGATCTCATCCCTGTCCATCGGGATCAAGCATGTGAATAACAGCTATTTTCTCCGCTATGACGAACCTGAGCTGAAGGACAGCGTCGACTATTACGTGCTCACGATGTGTGAGTGGAGCAAAAAGAAGTCGGAATATTTGGACAGAAAGATCTACTGCGATAAAGAAAAGCCTCTGCCCGTGTTTCAGGCGGGAGACAAGGTCCGCTATCTGACGCACGGAAATATCATGATCGCATATGAAATCATGGAGCACGATGAGGAATTTTTGCGGGAGCGTACAGCGGAAGAGGACGGAAAGATCATAGTAAAACGATAGGAGAACGACGATGCGAGCAATCATGACGGTAACAGGAAAAGACAACAAAGGCATTATAGCAAAAGTAAGCACCTTCCTCGCGGAGAAAGGCGCAAACGTTGAAGAGGTCAGCCAGACGATCCTCGGGGACTGCTTTGCAATGATCATGCTGGTCGACATGAGTGATGCAAGGGAGGAGCTTTCCTCCGTCGCAAAACAGTGCGAAGAGCTCGGGAACAGGATCGGCATGAGCATCCGCCTGCAGCATGAAGCCATTTTCAACGCAATGCACAACGTATAAAAGGCGGAAATTATGTTCAACAAAACAGAAGTACTTGAAACGATCGACATGATCGAGCGGGAGCATCTTGACATCCGTACGATCACGATGGGGATCTCTCTCCTTCCTTGCATCCGCGAAAATGCGGAAAAGACGGCGCGTGCCGTCTACGATACGGTCTGCGCAAAGGCAAGGGATATCGTAAAGGTCGCCAAGCAGCTTTCCGGCGAATACGGCATTCCCATCGTAAACAAGCGGGTCTCCGTTACGCCGGTCAGTCTGATCTGCGCAGCATTCCCGCAGGACGCGGAGAAGATCGGCTTTGCGCTTGATAAAGCGGCCAAAGAATTGGGCATCGACTTTCTCGGAGGATATTCCGCGCTTGTCCAAAAGGGGACGGCAGACTATGAAACGATCTTTTTGGAGAGCATTCCCGCCGTGCTGGCGCAGACGGAGCGCGTCTGTTCGTCGGTGAACGTGGCGTCCTCCAAATCGGGGATCAATATGGACGCAGTCGCCCAGATGGGAAGGATCGTAAAGAGTGCGGCAGAACGGACGGCTGACCGCGACGGGCTCGGCTGCGCAAAACTCGTCGTCTTTGCCAACGCGGTAGAGGACAATCCCTTTATGGCGGGGGCATTCCACGGCACGGGCGAGAGCGGCACGGTCATCAACGTGGGCGTTTCGGGGCCCGGTGTGGTCAAACACGCGTTGGAAAACGTTCCGGACGCAAACCTCAACGACTGTGCCGAGGTCATCAAACGCACTGCGTTTAAGATCACCCGCGCAGGACAGCTCATTGCAAAAGAAGCGGCAAAGCGGCTGAATGCCGAATTCGGCATCGTCGATCTTTCCCTTGCGCCCACGCCCGTTATGGGCGACTCGGTCGCGCATATTCTGGAAGAGCTCGGACTGGAAGTAGTCGGCACGCACGGTACGACAGCGGCGCTTGCAATGCTCAACGATGCCGTGAAAAAGGGCGGCGTAATGGCAAGTTCGCACGTCGGCGGGCTGTCGGGAGCGTTTATTCCCGTGAGCGAGGATATCGGTATGATCCAGGCGGCGGAAAAGGGTGCACTGCAGATCGATAAGCTGGAAGCGATGACGGCCGTCTGCTCGGTCGGGCTGGATATGATCGCGATCCCGGGGGATACGCCGGCGGAAACGATCTCCGCGATCATAGCGGACGAAGCAGCGATCGGAATGATCAATAACAAGACGACCGCTGTTCGCGTCATCCCCGTTCCCGGCAAAACGGTGGGCGATACCGTGGAATTCGGCGGACTTTTGGGGCATGCCCCGATCCTGCCCGTGCATACAGCGAGCAGTATGAAATTCGTGCGCCGCGGCGGCAGGATCCCGGCTCCGATCCACAGCAACAAAAACTGAGGCAGGTATATGGAGAGGCAGGACGTAGAAGCAAAATACAAATGGCATACGGAAGATATTTTCTCCTCCGACGAGGCATGGGAGGGGGCGTATTCCGAGGCAGAGGCGTCGATCGATTTCAAACGGTTTGAAGGCACGCTCGGAACGGCGGAAGGAGTGCATGCGTTTTTCACCGCGCAGGAAGACGCGGGCAAACGCCTCGAAAAGCTGTATCTGTACGCGCACATGAAACATGATGAGGACGCGCGTATCTCGAAATATACGGCAATGCAGGCGCGCGCAATGGCTCTGTATGTCCGTTTTTCTTCGGAGAGCGCTTTTGCCGAGCCGGAACTCAGCGCTTTGGACGAAGACGTGCTGCGCAGCTACCTGCAGGATGTGCGATTGCAGGATTACGATTACTTCCTCCGCACTCTTCTGAAAAACAAAAAGCATATCCTTTCTGCCGCGGAAGAAAAGCTCCTGGCTTCCGGCGGAGAAATTTACGGGCAGTTCCAGAATATCTTTTCGATGATCGACAATGCCGATCTGAAATTCGGCGAGATAGACGACGGCAAGGGGAACAAGCTCGAACTGACGCACGGAACGTACGGCGTTATCCTGCACGGAACGGACCGCGCATTGCGGAAACGTGCGTTTGAACAGTACTATGCGGGATATATCGGGCTGAAAAATACGATCGCCGCAACCTATTACGGCAATGTGCGCAAAGATGTGTTTCTGTCGCAGGCGCGGGGCTACGATTCCTGCTTGCAGCGCGCCCTCGAGGGGGAGGACGTTGCGGAATGTGTGTATTCCAACCTGCTGAGCGCCGTACACGAAAGCCTTCCGACGATGCACCGCTATATTGCGCTCCGTAAAAAACTCCTCGGGCTGCCCGAGCAACACATGTACGATATTTATGCGCCCCTGGTCGCGGATGCCGAATTGAAAATGCCGTACGAAGAAGCCTGCAAGCTGGTCGCGGAAGGGCTTTCGCCGTTGGGCGATGAGTACTGCGCGTTGCTTCGGAAAGGCTTTTCGGAAGGTTGGGTCGACGTATGCGAAACGACCGGAAAACGCAGCGGAGCATACAGTACAGGCGTTTTCGGGCTGCATCCGTTTGTCCTGCTCAATTATCAGCAGACCACGCACGATATTTTCACGATCGCACACGAAATGGGGCATTCGCTGCATACCTATTATTCCAATGCGACGCAGCCGTACGCCAAAGCGGATTATAGGATCTTCGTGGCGGAAGTTGCAAGCACGGTCAACGAAGTTTTACTGCTGCGCTATCTGCTCGCCCATACCGAGCAGACGGGCATGAAAAAATATCTGTACAATTACTTTTTGGATATGATCAGAACGACGCTGCATCGGCAGACGATGTTTGCGGAATTTGAATACATTGCGCACGATAAGGCGGAAAAAGGGGAGCCGCTTACAAGCGAAAACCTCTGCGAGGTCTATCTCGGTCTGAACAAGCAGTATTACGGCGATGCGATCGTACATGATGAGCAGATCGCTTACGAGTGGTCACGGATACCGCATTTCTACACTTCCTTTTATGTGTATAAGTATTCTACGGGGATCGTGAGCGCCATTTCGATCGCTGACCGCATCCTCCGCGAAGGGGAGAGCGCCGTAAAAGATTACAAGAACTTTTTGCGTTCGGGCGGCAGCGACGGTCCCGTCGAGCTGCTGAAGATCGCGGGCGTCGATCTGACAAAAAAAGATGCGTTCGAGGCGGCAATGCATGCTTTTGAAGAAGCGCTGCGCCAGCTCGAAAAGCTGACTGCATAGCGGGGCGGAGACGGATATGCCAAAGACAAACGTTTTACCGAACAATCTGGAAGCCGAGCAAGCGCTGCTCGGCTGTCTGCTCATTGATAACGAAACGCAGACGGAGCTGTTGGACCGCCTTTCGGAGGACGATTTTTACCAGGAATCGCATAAGCTGATCATCGGTGCGATGAAGGTCGTTTTCAACGCGCGAAAGCCGGTCGACGTCGTGACCCTGGCGGACGAACTCGAAAAGTCCGGTGCGCTTGAAAAAGCGGGCGGCATGAAATATATTACGGAACTTGCGACCGCCACGCTGACCGTCGCCAATTACCGCACCTATCTCGACATCGTAAAGCGTGACAGCGTCAACCGCAGGCTGATCCGCGCAGCGCAAAGCATTGCGGAAAATGCTTACACCGGGCCGGAAATTTCGGACGGCGTCGCGTACGCGGAAAAGTTGGTGTTCGATATTTCAAAACAGACGGACTCTTCCGCTCTTGTCGATATGCGCGAGGACGACGCATACGATAAGGTACTGAATAAATTCGAAGTCATTTCGACAGATAAAGATGCCATGCGCGGCGTAAACTCCGGCTTTACCAAGCTGGATAAGATGACGAACGGCTTTCAGAAGTCCGACCTCATTGTTTTGGCGGCGCGCCCCGGCGTCGGAAAAACGACAATCGGGATGAACATTGTGGAGCATGCCGCGCTCGTCGAAAACAAGACCTGTGCCGTCTTCTCGCTGGAAATGCCGCGCGTGCAGCTTGCTCAGCGTCTTTTGTGCTCGTTTGCGCGCGTGAGCATGTCGAAAGCGCTTTCAGGCGAATTGTCGCAGTCCGATTGGAAAAAACTATGGAAAGCGCGTTCCGAGCTCGGCAAGGCGCGGATCTATATCGACGATTCTTCTCAGACGACCCCGTCGCAGATCCTTTCAAAGTGCCGACGGCTGAAAGCGCGCAAAGACGTAGGGCTGGATCTGATCATGATCGACTATATCCAGCTCATGCGAAGCGGCGAAAAACGTCAGGAAGAAAACCGACAGCAAGAGATCGCATCCATCACGCGCAACCTGAAAATAATGGCGAAGGAGCTTGACGTGCCGGTATTGGCGCTTTCGCAGCTGCGCCGTATCAATTCCAAAGAAGAGCCGCAGCTGTCTGACTTGCGCGAGTCGGGCGCGATCGAGCAGGACGCGGATATCGTTATGTTCATTCACCGCCCCGATGTCGCGGCGACGGAAGAGGAGATAAAGAGCGGGAAAGTCGTCAAGGATATGGCCGATCTCATAATCGCCAAACACAGAAACGGCGAAATGGGAAGGGTCAAACTTCGTTTCCGCGGCGACCAGGTCCGCTACGTCAACCCTCCTCCCGGATTCGTTCCCGAGGATACGGCGCCTCCGCAGGAAACTGAGGAGAATGAAGATTATTTTTCGGAGGCGGTCGAGTCATTCATGCCCGACGGGACGGACCGGACAGAATTTGACGATGAAGACCTTCCGTTTGATACGGAGGATGTGGAATGACAACGCTTATCTGCCCGATCACCGAAACTTCTTTGGAAGAAGCAAAACAGATCCTGCTTTGCGGAGGCACGGTTGCTTTTCCGACCGAAACGGTGTACGGGTTAGGTGCGGACGCACGCTCGGACGAGGCGGTCCGCAGCATCTACGCGATCAAAGGCAGGCCGTCGGATAATCCGCTCATCGTGCATGTACACAAAGATTATGCTTTGAACAGCCTTGTTTTTGACGATATGCCGTATGCAAAAAAATTGCGTGACGCATTTTTGCCCGGTCCGCTGACACTCGTCTACAGGAGCAAAGGGGCTGTCAGCAAAATCGTTTCCTGCGGGTTAGACACCTTGGCTGTCCGCGTCCCGCAGCACGAAGGAGCGCAGCGGTTCCTTCGCTATGTCGACCTACCCGTAGCGGCGCCTTCGGCAAACCGGTCCAAACATATCAGCCCCGTTACGGCGCAGCACGTCTATGGCGACCTTGCAGGCTCGGTACCGCTTATCCTGGACGGCGGCGCATGTTCCGGCGGTATTGAGAGTACTGTGTGTGACGTAACCGGTCCATATCCCGTTATTCTGCGGGAAGGGCTCGTGACCCGCGAGCAGATCGAAAGGGTTGCGGGGCGTTGCGACGTATATCATTCCCGTGAGGGCGAACAGGTCCGTTCGCCGGGAATGAAGTATAAACACTATGCGCCGCATTGCAGGACTATGCTGTTTGCGCCTGATGAATTGGAACGTGCCGTTTCATACTTTTCGGATCGTGAAAAGAACGGCGAACGCGTTTTGGCACTGTGTGAGCATGCCGTCCTGCAAAATTTCCCGAAAGGTAAGGCGCTGGATCTCGGTAAGAATGGGGAAGAGTTTGCGGCAAATCTGTATGTGCTTCTGCATGAAGCGGAGGAGCGCTGCGATGAACTGATCGCCGTCGAACCCGCCGAGCGCGGAGGCGTCATGGCCGGGGTGCTGAACAGATTGCGTAAAGCCTGCGGAGCGAAACAATGAAACGCAAAAGAGTTCTATTTGTCTGTACGGGGAATACCTGCCGCAGCCCGATGGCGGAGCATATTTTCCGCAGCGAGATCAAAAAACGAAAAATCAAATTCGTAGACGCCGCTTCGGCAGGGTTCTTCGCCAAAGGCAACACGTCGATCAACGAAAAAAGCGCCGCCTGCCTGGCTGCGCGCGGGATCGATTGCTCAAAATTTGTACCGCGCCAGCTTAAAAATAAGATGGTCGAAACAAGTTTCCTTGTCGTATGCATGACCCCGGAGCAAAAAGAACTTTTGGGAGAATCAAAAAATGTGTGCTGCGTCCATGACCTGACGGGGTTTGACGTCCCCGATCCGTATGGCGGCAGTGCCGCGCTGTACGAACAGACTGCAAAATTATTGGAAGCAACGGCGGAGGCGATCATCCGTAAATACTTTGCGGAAAGCGGTTCAGCTGTTCAGAATAAACAGACAAAAAAGGGGGATAAACAATGAAAATAGCGGTTGCGTGCGATCACGGCGGGTTGGTCCTCAAAACAGCTTTGCTCCGTTATCTTGCCGATAACGGATATGAGGCGGTCGACTTCGGTACAGACTGTGCCGACAGCTGCGACTATCCTGATTACGCGCTGCCTGCCGCGGAAGCGGTCGCGACAGGTGCATGCGAAAGGGGCATCCTTATATGCAGCACGGGGATCGGCATTTCGATAGCGGCAAATAAAGTCCGCGGGATCCGCTGCGCGCATTGCCACGATACATATTCCGCAAAGTATACGCGGCTCCATAACGATGCAAACATGCTGGCTTTCGGTCAGAAAATCATCGGAGAAGGGTTGATGCTGGAAATAGTGGAAACCTTTCTGAAAACTCCTTTCGAAGGCGGACGTCATCAGCGCCGCGTGGATAAGATCGCGGCAATTGAGGAAAAATATTTTAAGTAAGAAAATTTACGGGAGGCTTTGCAAACATGGCTAAAAAAGTAACGAAGGCGGTTATACCTGCGGCAGGGTTCGGAACGCGTTTTTTACCTGTGACAAAATCAGTCTGCAAGGAGATGCTGCCTATTGTCGATAAGCCGACCATCCAATATATTGTTGAAGAAGCTGTTGCGGCGGGGATTAAAGATATCCTGATCGTGACAGGAAAAAATAAAAAAATACTGGAAGATTATTTCGACAGCGCGCCGGAATTGGAAAGCTTGCTGGAACAGGATAAAAAAGAAGATCTGCTGCGGCTTTGCCGCAGTACGGAGGGGATGGCGAACATTCATTATGTGCGCCAAAGCCATGCTACGGGTTTTGCCGATGCCATCATGCTCGCAAAAACGTTTACGGGAGACGATCCCTTTGCGATACTTCTTGGCGATGATATTATTTATACGCCGAACGGTGTTCGCCCCGGGATCGGGCAGCTTGTCGATTGTTTTGAAGAAACGGGCAATCCTACGGTTGCCGTTATGGAAGTGGCTGACGCCGATATCCCGAAATATGCCAACATCAAAGGGGAATCGATCGGGAAAAACCGCTATGCTATCGAAAAGATCGTCGAAAAACCCGCCGTTAAGGATAAATTTTCAAACCGTGCGGTCATTGGCAGATACGTTGTTGACAGCGACATTTACGACGTGATCCGCAGCACGCCGCCTTCCAGAAGCGGCGAAGTTTACTTTACGGATGCGCTCGGGTTGCTTGCAAAGCAAAACAGGTTGGTCGGATGCGTTTTTGAAGGGAAGCGCTACGATGCCGGGAATAAACAGGAATATCTGGAAGCCAATATCGAATATGCCTTGCGGAGCAAGGAACTTGGTGACAGCATGCGCTCTTACATTTTAAATCTCTCCAAAACACTGGAGGAGAAAAAGTGAAACTTCGCCTGTATAACGCGATCCTTTTGTGCAGCGCCGATGAGCCGTTGTGCAGCGGTGAATTACGCGTCGACGGCGGAATTATCGTCGGGGTCGGCGCCCCCGATAAGCAGTTTCACGCCGATAAAGAGATCGACTGCGGCGGAAACCTTTTGATGAGCGGATTCTGCAATGCGCATACGCACGCCGCAATGAGTCTGTTCCGCGGGATCGCCGACGATCTTCCTTTGGATAAATGGCTGTTCGACCGGGTTTTCCCCATGGAAGAGCATCTGACGGAAGAAGACATCTATTGGGGAACGATGCTGCAGGTCGCTGAATTTGTACGCAGCGGGATCACCTGTTTCGCGGATATGTACTTTTTTATCGATGCCGTGCATGCAGCCGCTAAAAACGCGAATCTCTGTCTCGCTCTCTGCTGCGGTTCGAATTCATACTCGGATTACGATATTATTGAATTTCTGCAAAAAAACTACCATAAATACAGTACTCTGTCAGACAGAGTTCGCTATTTCCCTGGTCTTCATGCGGAATATACCTGCGATGAAAAACTGATCGCGGATGTTGCCGATTTTGCCGCCGAGAGCGGCGCCAAGACCTATATTCATTTATCCGAGACCCTTAAAGAAGTCGGCGAGTGTACGGTTCGGCACGGAGGGCTTACCCCGCCGCAATATCTCCATAAACTTGGTTTTTTCGATAACGGAGGATTGGCGGCGCATTGTACATATGCCGATAAAGACGACATCGCGCTTTTGAAGCAGTGCGGCGTGACCCCCGTTATCAACGGCGGAAGCAATTTGAAACTTGCCTCCGGGGTCGCACCGGTCGCGGCAATGCTTTCGGCAGGGCTTGCGCCGGCATTGGGGACGGACGGCTCGGCGAGCAACAATGCAACGTCGCCCTTCCGGGAAATGTATTTGTACTCCTGCCTCCAGAAAGAAGCTCTGAAAGATGCCGCGGCGGTTCCCGCTGAAGAAGCGATCCGCGCCGCGACGGAGACAGGGTATACCGCTCTCGGGTTCGGCGGAGGAGCGCTGCGCAAAGGAAACTTTGCGGATGCAGTGCTTATCGATCTTGCGGCGCCGAACATGCATCCCGCGTCTGATTTGCGCAAGAATCTCGTTTTCAGCGCCGATGTTTCAAATGTGCTGATGACGGTGGCGGGCGGAAAGATCGTCTATGACCGCGGGCGCTACGATATCGGAGAATCGCTTGACGATATTTATTCGCAATGCGAAAAGAGGAGAGACCGTCTGCGCCGTCAGGCAGCGTTTGTTTAAAGGAAAAATCTCCGTTTCTTTCGGACGCCAATGAGGTTATGCTATGTGGGACACGATAAAAGATATTGCAACTGAATTCGTCAACAATACAGGGCTTTCCATTGTAAGGGCGATCGCCTTTTTTGTCCTTGGGCTGATCGTTGTAAAGATCGTACGGATGATCTTACAGACCGTATTGTTCAAAAGCCGTCTCGACGGTGCGGCCGCAACATTTGTCATTTCGATCGTAACGATCGTCTTATATGTTGCGCTCGTCATTGTCCTTGTTTCGACGCTCGGCTTTTCGACGGCAAGCATCATCGCCGCTTTTTCTGCAGTAGCTCTCGCCGTTATCCTTGCTTTGAAAGACAGCCTCTCCAGCCTCGCGAACGGGATCATTATTATATTTACCAAGCCGTTTAAGAAGGGGGATTATGTTAAGATCGGGGATAAAGACGGTCTTGTGCAGGACATCCGCCTTTTCAACACGAAAATATTGACTTACAGCAACGAAGAGATCATCATTCCGAACAGCGATATTCTTACCACGGATGTAGTCAATTACAGTACGATGCCGCTGCGCAGGATCGTTTTCAGCCTTCCTGTCCCGTATACGGCGGATATTTCTGAAGTAAAAAAAGTCGTCCTGGAAAGCATCGGTTCGTATAAATATGTCGTACAGACGCCTGCTCCCTCCGTCGTTCTTGAAGACTTCGGCGAAAGCACCTTCAAGTTTTCCGTACGAGCATGGGCGCCGAACGAAAATTACTGGGACACGTTTTACGATCTGCGGGAGATCGTATACAACGCGCTTCGTGAGCGCGGAATGGAAACGCCGTATAACAGGTTGGAGATCAGCCTTGCCTCGCCTGACAGCACTGACGCCGTTCCGGCTGCCGTACAGCATGCCGCCGCATACGGTAAAAATAAAAATGAGGAGGATGCAAATCAATGAATCTGCCCATCCTCTATGAATATCTGATCTATGCCGCAATTATCGTGGTCGGGATCGTCATACTCATTTTGCTGCGCCGGGTAAGCAAGCTCCCTACGCACCGTAAACTGAACGAACAGTTGCGGGCGCATCAGCAAAATATGGAGCAGACACTCGAAACGCTGCGCGGCGGTGAAAATAAAAAGACGCTCCGCTTTTTCAAAACTGTTTCGAAGTTACTGTATGCTACGGATAAGCTGATCCATTCCTCGTCGGCACTCGCCAGAAAAGAGCGCGATACGGATATTGACAACGTTTCCGTCTTACTGGAAAAAGTGCGCAACAATTTGCTCCCTTATAAATACGGTAAAAAGGAAAAGGATGATCTTGCGGGAATGGAGCAGGCCTTGCGCGAATTACGCGGCGCCGTCGCCGTCATGCAGAGCGTATTGGCCCGAGACGATCTATTAAAAGCAAGGAGCGTAAAATAACACGATGGATAAGACGCTGATCCTGATCGGCGGCGGAGAACTCAGAAAAAAAGAAACGCTGAAAATCGACGCGTACATTGCCGAAACGGCAAAAAAACGTGCGGGGGATTGCCGCGCCTGCGGCTTGTTTATCCCGACGGCAAGCCATGACAGTATGCCGTATTTCAATAGCTTCCGCAAGACGTACACGTCCGTATTTGATATCAAAGCGGACGTTGCACTCTCCGTCTACGGGGAAATGAACTTTGAAAAATGGCAGGAAAAATTTGCCAAGGCAGACTTCATTTATGTCGGCGGCGGCGATACGCTGTTCATGCTCGATCATTGGAAAAAAACAGGGATGATTACGCTCATACAGGATGCCTATGAACGGGGCGTGCCTGTCTGCGGTCTGTCCGCAGGGGCGATCTGCTGGTTCCGAACGATGTATACCGATTCGCCCGAGGCGGTCAGAGACGGGCAAGATGTGCCGTATGCGCTCTTCCCCGGATTAAATTGGATAAAAGATACAATTTCTCCGCATTATAACCTTCGAGCGCTTGACTTTGACGAAATTATTTCGTATAATAGACAAGACGCTATCGGGTTGGAAGACAATGCAGCCATCGAGCTTATAAACGGCGTGACCGTTCGTTCGCTCAGCGGAGGCGGGCACGCATACAGATTGCACGTATGCGACGAAAAGCTTGAAAAGTCGATCATCCGACCGGAGCTCGTTCTTTAACGGGTGCGGCGTTTAAATGCGAGTGTGGTGGAATTGGCAGACGCGCTAGATTCAGGTTCTAGTGGGAGCGATCCCGTGCAGGTTCAAGTCCTGTCACTCGCACCATACCAGAATAATACGAACCAAGACGATGAGCCGAGGTTCGTATTATTTT
>ERZ1643247.1560-NODE-1560-length-20556-cov-12.556948_pt1 | contig 20556 bp, 16 predicted proteins | sample MGYA00579264_ERZ1643247 | MGnify/ENA primary metagenome ERZ1643247 (study PRJEB29033, sample SAMEA4952262) | chicken gut metagenome | biome: Broiler Chicken; feature: Gastrointestinal Tract; material: Caecum | place: Ireland | collected 2018 | study: Broiler... | reverse complement strand
GCGCTCAAGATGGTAATTCCATTCTCCCTGAGCATGTTTACTGCCCGCTCGCTGTCGTCCACACGAAGAATCACAAAGGCTTTTCCATGTTCGCGGCTGACAAACGCATAGATATATTCCACGCCAATCTGATTGTCCGCCAGCACGCGCATGGCTTTGGCAAATTCGCCGGGGTGGTCGTCGATCCCCATGGCGATCACGCTCGTGAGGGAAACCGTCAATCCCGCAGCCTTCAAAGCTTCTACGGCTTCCTTTGGCTTATTGACAATCAACCGCAAAATACCGAAATCGCTGGTATCCGCGATGGAAACCGCCCGGATATCCACATTTGCTGCGGCAAGCGCCTCCGTGATCTCTGCAAGGCGGCCGGACTTATTCTCCACAAAAACGGAAATCTGCTGGATCTGCATACCGATTCCTCCTTTATGGTTTGATTCTCTTTCGGTTACGCGCTTGGGCTTCCCGCATGCGGGACCGGCGCCAACCGAAACAAGCTTCGCGCTTTTTTATACGTCCGCGTTGTACCCCAGTTCAAACGCTTTGAGGTTCATATCGATAAATTTGGACGGCACCGTCTCCTTGATGGTATCGATCCAGACCTCCTTGGGGAGATCCAGTTTCTTGGCCATGGCGCCGATCAAAACCACATTGACCGCCTTGGATGAACCGGCCTCTTCCGCCATCCCCAAAGCGTCCAGCGCAACGACCTTTACGCCCTGCTCGCGCACCTTTCCGAGTATGTCCTTCGGGTATTCGGCCACGCCCGTTACAACGGGCATCGGGTCCATCTGCTGGGTGTTGACCACCACGGTCCCCTCCGGCTTTAACCACGGCAGGTACCGGGCCGCCTCCAATGCTTCAAACGCCAGCAGAACGTCCGCCTCACCCTGCGCGATGATCGGGGAATACACCTTATCGCCATAGCGCACATACGTCACCACGGACCCACCGCGCTGGCTCATGCCGTGCACCTCGGAAACCTTTACATCGACGCCCTGGCTCAACATCGCGCTGCCCAGCACACGGCTGGCCAGCAGCGTTCCCTGCCCGCCTACGCCGACAATCATGACACTTTTCACGTTGCTCATGCCTGTACCTCCTGTTCTGTGATCGCGCTCTTCGGGCACAGGGTGGTGCATACGCCGCAGCCTACGCACTGCGTGCGGTCAATTGCAGCTTTCCCGCCGTGCACACTGATCGCCGGGCAGCCAATGCCCAGGCACGCTTTACATCCAATACATTTCTCCGTATCCACCACAAGGGACGGCTTATGTTTCACATATTTCAACAGCGCGCACGGACGGCGGCTGATGATGACAGAAGGCTCCTCCGCGGCCAGTTCCTCTTTCAGAACTGCCTCTACCTCTTTGAGGTTATAGGGGTCGCAGACGCGCACCCGCTTGATGCCGACCGCTTTGCACAGCGCCTCCAAATCGACCGCTGTGGTGGGGTCGCCCTTGATGTTGTAACCGGTCGTCGGGTTCTGCTGGTGGCCGGTCATGCCCGTAATCGAGTTGTCGAGGATGATGACCACGGAATTGCTCTGATTGTAGGCGATGTCGATCAAGCCCGTAATACCGGAATGAATGAACGTGGAGTCGCCGATGACCGCAACGCTCTTCTGCTCCGCGTCCTTGCCGCGGGCCTTGTTGTAGCCGTGCAGCGCAGAGACGGACGCGCCCATGCAGATGCAGGTATCGATCGCGCTCAACGGGGCGGATGCGCCGAGGGTATAGCAGCCGATGTCGCCGCTGACATAGACCTTTGCCTTCTTCAGGGCATAGAACAGGCCCCTGTGCGGGCAGCCGCAGCACATCACCGGCGGGCGGCCCGGCGTCTCCGCATCCACCTTTTTGCTCTCCGGCACTTTGCCCAGCATACACTGGCGGATCACATTCTGCGAAAACTCATCGCAGCGCGGGAATACGTCCTTGCCATGCACGGCGATCCCGTTCTTTTTGCAGAACGACTCGATCACATCGTCGAGCTCTTCAATGACATAGAGCGTCTTGACCTTGGAGGCCAGCTCTTGGATCTTCTTGAGGGGCAGCGGGTGTACCATCCCCAGCTTTAAATAGGACACGGTATCGCCCAACGCCTCTTTTGCATACTGATATACCGCGCCGGAAGCGATCACACCGACCTCGGAATGATTGTCCTCCAACACGTTGATGTCCGCTTCATCCGACCAGGCGGAAAGCTTCTGCGTGCGCTCCTCCACCTTATAGTGCTTCGGCTTCGCAAAAGCGGGCAGCATGACGTTTTTCGCAGGGTTTTTCTCGTACGGCTTGAGTGCGTGCTCCTCGCGCTCGTACAGCTCCACCGGACTGCGGCTGTGCGCGACGCGCGTCGTCAAGCGCAGGAGCACCGGCGTATCGAACTGCTCGGAGAGCTCGTAGGCCAGCTTCGTGAAGTCCCGGCACTCCGCAGAATCGGCGGGTTCTAGCATCGGGAGCTTTGCGGCAATCGCATAGTTGCGGGAGTCCTGTTCGTTTTGCGACGAATGCAGGCCCGGGTCGTCGGCCACGGCAAGCACCATGCCGCCGTTCACGCCGATGTAGCTCATCGTGAAGAGCGGGTCCGCAGCCACGTTCAGGCCCACGTGCTTCTGCGCGCAGAATGAGCGCGCCCCGGCAAAGCTCGCGCCAGCGGCGACCTCCGCCGCCACTTTCTCGTTCGAAGCCCATTCGCAGTAAATTTCCTCATACGTGGCGGCCGCCTCTGTGATCTCCGTGCTGGGGGTGCCAGGATAGCTGGACACCACCCGCACACCGGCCTCATAAAGGCCGCGCGCGACCGCTTCGTTTCCCAACAGTAACTTTTTCATTTTACCTCTCCTATATATCAGACCTATCCGCCGCATGGACGGATGAAATTCCCATGTTCGCTTATTCCTCCGGCTCGTTGCGCAGGTCCAGGATGCGTTTTGCCTTGCCCTGGAAGCGCTCCAAGCTCTTGGGTTCGGCCAGCGTGACCTTTGTCTCCAGGCCAAGGACGCTCTTCAGGCGGTCGTGGATCTTATGCTGCAACGCCTCCAGCTCTCCATAGCTCTGCAACAGTTCGCCGTTGCTGAGCTCCACTTTGACCTCCAGGGTATCCAGGAAGTTCTTCTTGCGCACGATCAGCTGATAGTGCGGGCCGACATGCTCCATCCCCACCAAAACGCTCTCGATCTGCGACGGGAATACGTTGACGCCCTTGATAATCATCATGTCGTCGGTGCGCCCCATCACCTTATCCATGCGCGCGTGGGTGCGTCCGCATGCACAGGGCTCATAATTGATGCGGGTGATGTCCTTGGTGCGGTAGCGCAGGACTGGCATTCCTTCGCGCGACAGCGTGGTGACCACCAGCTCGCCCACTTCACCCGGCCCCTTGCGCTCAAGGGTATCCCGGTCGATGATCTCCGGCAGGAAGTGGTCCTCCGCGAAGTGCAGGCCGCAGCGCAGTTCGCACTCGCCGGAAACGCCCGGGCCGCCGAGTTCGGTCATGCCGTAGTTGTCGGTGACAAACATATGTAGGTTCTTTTCGATCTGCGTCCGCATCTCTTCGGTGCAGCCCTCGGACCCCAGCAGGCCGATGCGCAGCTTGTATGCGCTGGCGGGATACGGGGATTCCTTGACCATCTCGCCCAGATACAGCGCATAGGACGGGGTCGCCACCAACCCGGTCACGCCAAAATCGCGGAACATCATCAGCTGCTTCTGCGTATTTCCGGAGGATGCCGGGATAACCGTCGCGCCCAGCTTTTCCAAGCCGTAGTGCAGGCCCAGCGCCCCGGTAAACAGGCCGTAGCCGAAGGAAATCTGGATGATGTCCTCATCCGTCACGCCGGAAGCCGCCCCAATGCGGGCGATCAGCTCCGCCCAGGTGTCGATGTCCTTTTTGGTATACACGCCGACCGTGGGCTTGCCGGTGGTCCCGGAGGAGGCGTGGATGCGCACAATATTTTTCATTGGGCACGCCATCATGCCAAAGGGATAATTGTCGCGGATGTCATCCTTTGTGGTAAAGGGGATATATTGGATATCCGACAAGGTCTTTATCTTATCGCCGGTAACGCCGGCTTCTTGCAGCCGCTCATGATAAAACGGGATGTTATTGTAGCAATAATCCACCATCTTTTTCAGCTTTTGCAGCTGTAGCGCCTCAATATCTGCGCGGCGCATGGTTTCCACGTCTTTTTGATAAAACATGGATCGGGTACACCTCCACACAACAGCCGCTCCAGGAAAAACGGCGGGGGCCGTGCTCCGTCGTTTGGTGGAGGCGATGCTGTAAAATTTACCGCACCAAAGGCCAGCTCTGGTGCGGTTGTCTTTTGTTATTTTAACTCTTTTTCCGTCGAAATGCAACCTGCTTTTTGTGGAAGGCATACGGTTTCGAGCAATGTGTGCAGTTTCTTTAACGCTTTTTGGTGATATAGTACAAAAGCAAAGGGAAATATCACCACACACTCCTTATTTTTCCTTTTCTTTTGGTGCTAACGGCAAGCAAATCGTGAAGGCAGTCCCCTTTCCGGGCTCGCTCTCCACCCCAATTTCCCCGCCGTACAGCGCTACCAAATGCTTGACAATGGAAAGGCCCAAGCCCGTGCCGCCGATCTCCCTGGAACGGCTGGTATCCACGCGGTAAAAACGTTCGAATAAGCGCGGGAAATGCTCTTTCGCAATGCCAATCCCTGTGTCCTTCACCCGCACCACAGCGGTCTGACGCTGGCGCTGCGCCGTGATGAACACGCTGCCGTCCTTGACGTTGTATTTGACCGCATTGTCGATCAGGTTCCCAAAGAGCTGCTGTAAGCGTGTCGGCGTACAAGCCACATAGAGCTCCGGATCGGCATCGATATGCATGCGGACATGGTTCTCCTGGCCGAGCGACTTTGCGCGCTCCACACAGGCTTCCAGCGCCTCTTTCACATTGCAAGGGCGCATGGAGGGGTCGTCCTTGGCGTTCTCAATCTGGGAGAGCACCAAGAGGTCGTCAATTAAATGGGTCAGGCGGTCTGTCTCAATATCCAATACATCATAAAAATACCGGCGTGTTTCCTCATCGCGGTCCGCGCTCTTCAGAAGCTCGATGCTGCCGCGGATCGAGGTCAGCGGCGTTTTGAGTTCATGGGTGACATTGGAGACAAACTCACTGCGCATCTGCTCCATTTTCCGCATGCGCGTCACATCGGAAAGGACCACCAATGCCGAACCTGTGGGCCGCGCCTCCATCGGCGCTGCATAAACGGTATACCGCTTATCCTCCGGCAAATTGATCCATTCGTCATTGATCGGTTTTCCGGCACAGATCGTTTCTTGCAGCAGGGCGGAAACTTTTGTCAGCAGAAGGCTACCTTCCAGATGGTCCCCGACCTGCATCGACGGGCAGTGGAGCAACTTGCGTGCGCTCTGGTTGAGGAAAAGCACTTCCCCGCCCTCGTCTACTGCAAGAACCCCGTCATTCATCCCCTGGAGGACCCCTTCCAACTGTTCCTGCTTTGTCTTGAGAAGGCTCACCGCGTGTTCCGTGCTGTCTGCCATCTGATTAAACGCCTGGGCCAGCTCTGCAAATTCATAGCTAAATTTCCCTTCCACCCGGATGGAAAATTCGCCGTCCGCCAAGCGGCGTGCTGCAACGCTCATCCGTTTGACTGGTTCGCTGATCCACGTGACAAAAATGCTCGACGCCATACACACCATCACAATACCAAACAGCATACCGAGCCCTGCATCCATCCACATCTGCTGGATTGTCTCCTCCAGCGCGCCTGTAGGCAACGCCGCACGCAAATAATATTGCCCTACGTGCCGCGCCTCATAGTAATATTGTGTTCCCACGCTGTTGCTCTTTCGCATATCATACCCAACACCCTCTTCACGCGCCTGTAGGATCTCCGGGCGGTCTGCGTGGTTTTCTGTGATCTCCCGCCCCTCGCTATCCCCCAGGACGTTTCCTTCCTCATCCAGGATGGTGATGCGGATGGGCAACCCCGCCTCTTGCAGCGCTTCCCCCAAAGCAGAAGCTTCTTTTTCCGGATCTTCCAAATCCTCTATCTGTGTAGAAAGCACCGCCAGCGCGGTATCCAATTGCCTGGTGAACTCCCGCTCGTATTGATTTTGTACTAGCAATGTGGCTGTCAAAAAGGCGGCTACAAAGCCTACGACAATTATGATGATGTTGCACAGCATCATCCGCTTTTTCATTTTGCTGTCCCCTCTGCTTGTCAGATAAATACGATGTAAAAAAAGTGGCACACCCCAAAAGGCATGCCAACAATTTTATTCGGAAAACCGGTACCCAACGCCGCGCACCGTCTGGATTAAGACCGGATGATCCGGGTCATCTTCTACTTTTTGCCGCAAATAGCGCACATGCACATCCACGGTACGGGTGTCTCCAAAATATTCCACACCCCAAACTTTATCCAGCAGGCTGTCGCGTGTGAGCACTTTCCCACGGTTTTTCATCAACATTGCCAGCAGGTCAAACTCTTTGGCGGTTAATTCGATTTTTGTTCCATTCTTTGTAACCGTATGGCGCGCGATGTCCACTTGCAGCGTGCCGGCTTCCAACTTCTGCTCCGGCTCCTGGGAACGCGCCGTCCGGCGCAGAACCGCCCGCACACGTGCGCAAAGCTCTTTGATCCCAAACGGCTTGACGATATAATCGTCCGCGCCGAGCTCTAAGCCCAACACCTTGTCAATCTCTTCCCCGCGCGCCGTCAGCATCAGGATCGGGATATCCCGTGTATCTGCATCGGACCGCAGCGTACGGCACACTGCCAAACCATCCGGCGGAGGCATCATCCAGTCCAGGATAATAACATCCGGCTTCCGCGCCTTTATCCCGGCCAAAAGCGTCTCCCCATCTGCAAACTCAGCGGATTCGAAGCCGCTGTCCTTTAAGCCAAACGCAACCAGGCGGCGAATATTTGGTTCGTCGTCTGCAATATATACCAAAGGCATAAAATGCCCCTCTCTTTCTCTGCGCGCTTCCGCACAACAACTATGTATGGGGCGGCCAGGGGATGCCCTGCCGCCCTGCAAGCGAACTCAAACGACTTTTGTATTGAGGTCCGGATGCACGCCAGTCTCCATATAGATGACCCACTCCGCGATATTGGTCGCATGGTCTGCCATACGCTCCGCATACTTCGTAATGAAGATCAAATCGACGTCACACATAACATTCTGCGGGTTCTCCGTGATGATCCCGCAAACTTCCAGGACAATCTTGGAAAACATGGAATCCACATTGTCGTCCGCCTTGCAGATTTCCCGCGCCTTCTCCACGTCACGGCTCAGGAATACATCCAATGCGCCGCGGAACATATCATGCGCCGCTTCCATCATCTGTACCACATGGGACAGCGCCAAACTGCTCCGGTCAAGCTCAGCGATGGTGAGAATGTCGCAAATATCTGCGCACTGGTCAGCCTCACGCTCCATATCGGTCAAAATCTTCAAACAGGCCGCAATCGTACGCAGGTCGCTGGCGATCGGCTGCTGCAACGCAATCAGATTCATGCACATCTGCTCAATCTTATGCTCTTCGCCGTCGATCTCACCGTCGCTAGTCGCCACATATTTCGCCTTTTCCATATCGAGCGTACGCAGGGCATCGATCGTCATCTGAATGCGCCCGTCCACCTTGTTCCCTAATTCAGTCATCGAGTGGATCAGATCGTTAATCTCACGGTCAAATAGTTTTCTTGCCATAATTCCAATCTCCTACGTTTATAATACACAATAAATTTGCCTTATTTAGATATTATACAGCAAATCCGCTGAAAATGGAAGAAGAATTAACCGAAACGGCCGGTGATATAGCGCTCTGTCCGTTCGTCCTTAGGCTTATTGAACATGGACAGCGTATCGGAATATTCCACCAGTTCCCCTAAGAGGAAAAACGCCGTGCGGTCGGCAATACGGGCTGCCTGCTGCATATTATGCGTAACAATGACCACCGTATACCGGTCGCGCAAGTCATCCATCAAATCTTCAATCTTAGAAGTAGAAATCGGGTCCAGGGCGCTGGTCGGTTCGTCCATCAGGATGACATCCGGCTCCACCGCCAGAGCACGCGCAATGCACAGGCGCTGCTGCTGGCCGCCGGACAAGCCGAGCGCAGACTTCTTTAGGCGGTCCTTTACCTCATCCCACAGAGCGGCGCTCCTCAGGGATGTCTCCACAATTTCATCGAGCTTCTGACGGTTCTTGATCCCATGGACGCGCGGCCCATAGGCGATGTTGTCGTATACCGTCATCGGGAATGGATTCGGCTTTTGGAATACCATACCGGCCCTGCGGCGCAACAAGGTCACGTCCGTACGCGGGTCATAAATATCTTCCCCATCCAAGGTCACCAAACCAGTGATTTTGCAATTATCCACCAGATCGTTCATCCGGTTTAATGTCTTCAAGCAAGTGGATTTTCCGCAGCCGGAAGGTCCAATAAACGCGGTAACTTTATTGGCTGGAATTTCCATATTGATCCCTTTCAGTGCATGAAAGTCCCCATAGTAGAGGTTTAGATCCTTCATTACAATTTTACTATTTCCCATTTCCATTGTATGTTCTCAACCCTTCTTTACAGCTTTGGTAACTACTTTTGTCAAACAATTTAGAAGGAATACCAAAATCAGCAACACCGCTGCGGTGCCAAATGCAATATTCATCGCATCCGGTGTAGAAGCCTCGCGTGCTGTCTGATACAAGTGCAATGTCAGTGTCCGGCCGCTTGTCATAATCTGGCGGAAGAACCCTCTCGGCATGCTATAGCCGATACCCGAGGTAAACAGCAAAGCGGCACTTTCGCCCACAATGCGCCCGACAGCCAGGATGACCGCCGTCAATACGCCCGGCATTGCGCAAGGGAGCACAATGCCCAAGATCACACGCAATTTCCCTGCGCCAAGCGCCAGGGCCCCTTCCTTATAGCTACTCGGCACCGACAGCAAAGATTCCTCTGTTGTGCGCACGATGGTCGGAAGGATACAGATCGCCATCGTAAGGCAGCCCGCCAAGATGGACACCTGCAAACGGAATAGAATACAAAACACGGTGTAACCAAACAGGCCAAAAATGATCGATGGGATACCGGAAAGCACTTCCGTTGTAAAACGGATGGACCGGACAAGCCTGCCCTGCTTGGCATACTGGGTTAGATAAATTGCAGAAGAAATGCCGATTGGAACTGCGATCAGCAGCGTAATCACAACAATGTACAGGGTATTAATAATCATCGGCAAAATACCCTTTTGATCCGGGTTCATTTCCGAATACGGTGTGGAGATAAACTGCCAGGTGATGTAAGGGACGCCATTCACCAGGATATATCCCAGAATCCCAACCAGGACGACAACCGTAATCCCTGCCGCCAAATTGATCAGGACCTTCAAAAAAGTGTCTTTGGGGCGGCTGTGCTTGCAATAAAGTGAATTAGTTGGCATCCATCTGCACTCCCTTCTTGGAGATATACGTAAAGCTGATATTAACAATCATGATGAAGACAAAGAGCACCAGGCCGATTGCAAACAGCGCCTGACGGTGCAGGCCGGTCGAATAGCTCATCTCCATCGCAATGCCCGTGGTCAGGAAGCGTACCGAGCCCAACAGGCGCGGCATATTGGGCACATTGCCCGCCACCATAATGACCGCCATGGTTTCGCCGATCGCACGGCCTACACCCAGGATCACGCCGGAGAGGATACCGGATTTTGCCGCCGGGACAGTCACTTTAAAGATCGTCGTGGTCGGCGTAGCACCCAAAGCCAAGGACGCCTCCCGGTAAGAAACCGGAACCGCGCGCAAAGCGGTCTCCGAAACATTGACGATGGTTGGGAGGACCATAATCGCCAAAATGATAATGGCCGCCAACAGGCTGTCGCCCGTTGTATGCCCCTGGAAGGGCGGGAACGTACGGATTGCCGGCACAATCACCAACATACCGAAGAAGCCATAAATTACAGAAGGGATGCCCGCCAAAAGCTCGACTGCCGGGCGCACAATTTTTGCCAAGATCGGGTTTGCCGTCTCCGAAAGGAAGATCGCCGTCAGCAGGCCGACCGGCACACCGATGATGATGGCGCCTATCGTGCCCACAATCGACGAGAGAATCATGGGCAAGATCCCAAAAATTTCTGAACTTGCTTCCCATTCCGTACCAAACAGGAAATTGCCCACGCCGATTTCTGCCAACGCTGGGGCGCCGGAAACAATGATATAGATGGTGATGACTGCCACCGACCCCACGGACACACAGGAAAACACCTTAAAAATCGACTGCGCCAAGCGTTCTGTGCCTTGGGTCCAAAGGGACAGAATGGCACCAGCGATACCAAACGCTAATGTACAGAGGAAAGGCCAAAGGTACTGAATTTCGATCTCACTAATATTCAGGGAAGTAACCGCGGTTTGAATATTCGAAGTTGTAATCAGGGAAACCAGGGGCGTGACGCCGGCAAGGATATAAGCAACGCCAGCCCAAACCGGCTTTCTAACCAAAAGAAGCACAATGCCAGCTAACGCTAACACCACGCCCGCGATGACTGCAATGCGGGTAAGTAAAGGGATTGTTACCAATCCGCTCATCTGCGGCCCGTAAACCATCATACCACGGACCGTAGCTAGCTGCAAACCGGTCAACGGATAGGATGTATCTCGAAATACAAACCGAATGTAAGGAAAAAAGAAAGAAACAATGATCACCGCACTCAAGGCAATCGCCACAATCGTTTTGACCCGGTTGGCAATCGCTCGCTTTTGTTCAACATGTTCATCAGTCAAAGATGTCTGCATCAGCAGGTCCTCCATTCTTTATTGAGCCCCATTTGTCAAACTCCTTTGGATGCAGCAAAATGCTTCGGCACCCAAACCGAGCGCCGGAGCATTTCATACGGAGCAAGCGCTCCGGGGCTATTTTTTATTGTGCCGGTACAAGCCCTACATCCGAAATGATCTGCTGTCCTTCGTCGGAGTATACAAAGTCAAACCAAGCTTTAATCAGCTCGCTGTCAGAGCCCTTCTTATAGATCTGGATGAACGGACGCTGTGCCTTGTAGGAACCATCAATGATGTTTTCCTCTGTAGCTTCTACACCGTCAACCTTGCAAGCCGTGATGGAATCGTTTACAGAGTCGAGGGAAACGTAGCCGATTGCAGACGGGTCAGAACCGACCTTGGAGACAACCTCACCGGTGGAAGTAACTTCCGCTGCATATTTGCAGTTGCCTTCGCAACCAAAGATGGATTCGAAACCGTCTCTCGTGCCGGAAGCCGCTTCACGGCCGATCACGGTGATCGCCTGGTCATTGCCGCCGAGATCTTTCCAGTTGGTGATTTCGCCGGTGAAGATCTGCGTAATCTGCTCGCTGGTCAACTCGGTGACCGGGTTATCCTTGTTAACTGCAATCGCGATGCCGTCGATTGCGATCTGGTTGATTTCAAACTGATCCGGGTTTTCTTCATCCTTCAGGTTTCTGGACAGGTCGCCGATCAGGGCTGTGCCGGAGTTAACAGCTTCCGGTGCATCGCCGGAACCATTGCCGCTCTTCGTCACGGTCACATCCGGATATTTCGCCATAAATGCTTCGCCAAGTGCCTGGCAAACCTTCGCCATCGAGGTGGAACCATTCAGCGTGAGGTCGCCGCTCAATTCTGTGGTCGCTTCCTCAGAGGAAGGCGCTTCCGCATCGTCGCCCGCCGCATTGTCCGCTGCCTGGGAAGACGGAGTCTCGGACTGTCCCTCTACCGCAGAGCTGCATCCAACGAACGCCATACTCGTGCACATCATAGCCAGTACCATTAGAATCGAAAGAACTTTTTTCATGTTTCATTGCTCCTTACATTTTTCTTCATGGTTTCTTTAAGTACGAGCTTATTCTATCGGCGGAATGTTAAAAACAGGTTAAGCTTAGTTTAGATCAAAATAAAATTAATATGCATTTTTGAGCCATGATTTAACCAGTGGTCGTCCTGTCCAATTGCTTGAAAAATCCCTCTATTTATGTGTGAAAAATGACCGATCCTCCCCGTTCTTGGCATAAAAAATCCCCTTGGAATCCCGGAACCACCGGTTATTCCAAGGGGTAACTATGCCATTTCTTTTTACAAAACGGTTAAACGCGCTTAACTTAATCCATCAATTCTGAGGATGGTATTCTGCGCAGGTGCACTTCTTAAACTTCTTGCCGCTCCCGCAGGGGCAGGGATCGTTCGGGCCGATCTTCTTGCCCTTGCGCACAGGCTGGGCGGTATCGGTGCCGTCGGCGCTGGTTGCAGTGGGCTTCGCCACCTGCTCGCGCTTCGGCTCCTCCTGCGTGCGCAGCTGCACGGTGAGCATCATGCGGGCGGTGTTCTCGCGGATGGTCGCGATCATCTCGTCGAACATATCGAAGCCTTCCAGACGGTATTCCACAACCGGGTCACGCTGGGCATAGGCGCGCAGGCGGATGCCCTTCTGCAGCTCTTCCATCGCGTCGATGTGGTCCATCCACTCGCGGTCCACGTTCTTGAGAAGGATGACGCGCTCCAACTCGCGCATGACCTTGTCGCCATACGCCTGCTCACGCGCTTCGTACTGTTCCATTGCCTTCTTTGTGAGTTCATCCTTCACAAAGCCGGGTTCCAGCTTCTCCATCTCGGTCTCGTCATACTGCAAATCGTCCGGGCCGATCAGCCAGCCCATATAATGCTCGCGCAAGCCGTTCAAATCCCAGTCGTCGCGCAGGGTTGCAGCGGGCAAATATTTGTCCACCTGCGCCTCGATCGCCTGCTCGATCATCTTGACAATCTGGTCGCGCAAATCCTCGCCGTTGAGCACCTGGTCGCGCTGGCCATAGACGATCTCACGCTGGCGGCTCATGACGTCGTCGTACTGCAAGACGTTCTTACGGATGCCAAAGTTGCGGCCCTCGATCTTCTTCTGGGCGCCCTCGATGGTCTTGGTCAGCATGCCCGCCTCAATCGGCGTATTTTCATCGACCTTGAGCGTATTCATCATCTGCGTAATGCGCTCGCCGCCGAACAGACGCATCAGGTCGTCCTCCAGGGAGATATAGAACCGGCTCATGCCCGGGTCGCCCTGACGGCCGGCACGGCCGCGCAGCTGGTTGTCGATACGGCGGGATTCATGGCGCTCCGTACCGATGATATACAGGCCGCCCGCCTCGCGGACCTCGTCGGCCTCGCCTTTCGTCTCTTCTTTATATTTGTTGTTGAGCTCCTGGAAGGTCTTGCGCGCCTCCAAAATCTCTTCATTATCGGTATCCGAATGCGCATCCGCCTCGCTGATGAGCTCCTCCGGGTACTGCATACGGCGCATTTCCGCTTTCGCCATATACTCGGCGTTGCCGCCCAGCATGATGTCCGTACCACGGCCGGCCATGTTGGTGGCGATGGTCACCGCGCCCTTTTTACCGGCCTGTGCGACGATCTCCGCTTCCTTATCGTGGTACTTTGCGTTCAAGACCACGTGCTTGACGCCGCGGCGTTTGAGCAATTGGCTCAACCGCTCGGACTTTTCGATGGAGATTGTGCCGACCAGCACCGGCTGGCCCTTTTCGTGGTGCTCGACGATGTCATCGATGACCGCATTGAACTTGCCCTGCTCCGTCTTATAGACGACGTCCGGCAGATCCTGGCGGATCATCGGGCGGTTGGTGGGGATCTCAATGACGTCGAGCTTATAGATCTCACGGAATTCGTCCTCTTCCGTCATTGCCGTACCGGTCATACCGGAGAGCTTTGTATAGAGGCGGAAGAAGTTCTGGAAGGTGATGGTGGCGAGCGTCTTGCTCTCGCGCGCAACCTTGACGCCTTCCTTGGCCTCGATCGCCTGGTGCAGGCCCTCGTTGTAGCGGCGGCCATACATCAAACGGCCCGTAAATTCATCGACAATGATGACTTCCCCGTCTTTGACCACATAATCGATGTCGCGCGTCATCACGCCGCGCGCTTTGATCGCCTGGTTGATGTGGTGCTGAAGGGTGATGTTGTCTGCGTCGGTCAAGTTTTCTACATTAAAATACGCTTCTGCCTTCTTTACGCCGGACGGGGTCAGCGTTGCGGTCTTGGCCTTTTCGTTGACAATATAGTCTGCGTCTTTATAGAGCTCGTCGTTGTCCTCTTTGGTATCCAGGTCGGCGACCTTGACCATATGGAGCGTCTGCGCAAATGCATCCGCAATGTTATACAGCTCGGTGGACTTGTCCCCCTGGCCGGAAATAATCAACGGGGTACGCGCTTCGTCGATGAGGATGGAGTCAACCTCGTCGACGATGGCGAAATTGTGCCCGCGCTGCACTTTGTTTTCCTTATAGATGACCATGTTGTCGCGCAGATAGTCGAAGCCGAACTCGTTGTTCGTACCATAGGTAATGTCGGCATTGTAAGCCTTCTGGCGGGAAGCATTGTCCATATCGTGGGCAATCAAGCCGACCGACAGCCCAAGGAAGCGGTACAGCTTGCCCATCCATTCGGAGTCGCGGCGGGCCAAATAGTCGTTGACGGTAACCACGTGGACGCCCTTGCCTGCCAAGCCGTTCAAATACGCGGGGAGCGTCGCCACAAGCGTTTTACCTTCACCGGTCTTCATCTCGGCGATGCGGCCCTGATGGAGCACGATGCCGCCGATGATCTGCACCGGGAAGTGGCGCATCTGCAGCACGCGGGCGGAAGCCTCGCGGCAGACGGCAAATGCGTCGGGCAGGATGTCGTCCAACGTTTCGCCGTTGGCCAAGCGTTCCTTTAAAGCAGGGGTCTGCGCCTGCAAATCCTCGTCGCTCAGCGCTTTGTATTTTTCTTCAAGTGCGAGCACTTTGTCGCAGAGGGGCTGGATGCGCTTTAACTCGCGCTTGCTGTAGTTGCCAAAGAAGGCTTTGAGAATATTACCCATGAACGTTCACCTCAAAATGGTTATAAAAAACCGATTATTCATCTCAGTATTGAGCATACGGGTGTTATTATACCATAGGTACGGGGAAAAGGAAAGAACAAATCGTGAATTGTGACCAAAGAATTGACAGGGATTTTGCGGAAACACGTTTATAAGAAAAGATTCCAGGCGTCTGCGCTTGCTTGAAAGCGTTTCTTGATATTGCTTTTATCTTCCTTTTATTCTATTATGATCGTGAATCCTATGTTTCTTGTTAACAACATCGTATGATGAAACAATTACTGGAGAATGTGATGCGACTATGAAAAAGCACCGAAACCGATGGGTTTGTTTTATCCTGAGCATCTTGATCGTATCTGCTGCTGCGCTCGCCTTGGTTTTTCATCAAAACCGGATGGAGGATCTCTATGGAAATGGGATAAGTCCGATTTCTGAAGAACAGGTTCCCGATTTTCTCGCGGGAAAACCTGCCTATGCAATGGGGGTCAATTCCAAAGGCATGCCGGTCTTTGAAGACCCGGACGCCGCCTTTGCGGAAGCCACCATGGATTTTCAGACGGGCATCGCCGCCATTCAGGAACAATTCGATTTGGAACCCTTCACCCCTTCAAATTGGGAACCATGCAAAACCTATGGCGCGCAGATTCCCACAGAGGATGAAACCCTGCGGGAGGAATGCATGCAAGTGTCCATTTTTTGGATTTCTATGAAAACAGCTTTCCAAATACGTAAGGTCAAAAAGCCTGCCCTGCTCTTTTGCAGGACAGGCTTTTTCATCCACAATGATACAATTCTTTAGGAAGCGGCCTTCATCGAGTAAAAACTATACGCTTTGTCCATGTGGAAGCTCCGAAAACGCATTCCCTTCTTTGACGCCCGTAACCGTCCCGTCGTAATATGCGTAAACCGCATCCCCCATTTGCGTGATATGCGATAGCGTCAAATCGCCTTCCAAAACGGTTCCCGTTGCGGAATCCATGTGGGTGCAATGATAGACCGGTTCCACCTTTTCCGGGGAAGAATAGATATACCGATAGCCGTGCAGCTCCTTCGTGATGACCTCCGAAGGGGTTTCGATTTCCGCCACATCTTCCAAATCCCGGCTGAAAACGGATGCCTCCAGGGACATGCCGTCCTGCTTTTCAAAACGAATCTCCTGCAACGCCTGTTGCCCCTGCCCGTCCGTCAGCAACGCATAAAGGGAAAAGCCGTCCATTCCCCATGCATTTGACCCTTCCGGCCGGACGCCTTCTTCCGGCAACAGTTTCACCGGGAACTCCAAATGGATTTCCACTTCCTCCCCGCCGGCAACCTCTCTTTCCACCGGGGTTTCCAACCATTTTGTTGCATTGCAGGGAATGGTCCCATCCGGGGAAAGCTGCTGGGATGTACTCTGCCGGAGCACGCGGTTTTCTGCAAAGCCCTCTTCTACATTGTCCGAATCATCCTCCGGCAGGAGAACATACTCCACAAATTTGACATCCGGGTTTCCGGAAAGAAAAGAAATATGTTTGATCCCACTCGTCAAAGGCTCTACAGAAAAGGAGTATGCTACCTCGCCAGCGGCTTGTCCGGTTTTGCCCAGAAGCACCGGCTCCGACATTTGCGTGATTTTCAAAAGGGCACTGGGCGCTTCGTCCGATTGCTGTTCAATATCCTTGTCTCTGGGCATTTCTCCGGAAAAAGGTTCCTGGGAGTCATGGAACAGCGGAAAGGCCGCCATCACGCCCACAAGAAATGCCATGGCCACGCCAATAAAAAACCGTTTTTGTTTCATCCTAATCTCCCTGCCTTTCCAAATATAGACTTTGCCAAAGGGTGCCAAAAGATTTCAAACATTCTCTAATTAAATTATAAATTAGAATTTCAACTCTGTCAATTTCGTGTAAACAACTTTCACCGATTGTCAAGTAAAAATTTTTGTGGGGGACTCTATTCCATTGTGAATGAATCCCCATTGCCGAAAATGTAATACATTTGTCGCACATCCTGTAGCACAATTGTGATGCATACAATCCCTCATTTCCATTGCATAATATTCTTATAAACAATTGCGCCGTGGGAGTCCTGTGCATGAAACGGTTTCAAATTCCCTCCATTCCATCCACTACAAACAAAAGCATCCGATTTCCAAACAATCTGATCGAACAAGTGGAAGAAGAGATCAAGGGGACAAACTGCACCTTCTCTGCATTTGTCGTCGAGGCGGTCCGCGTGGCCCTGGAAGAAACCCGGGAGGCCGATTCAAAATGATCTATCTTTCGCAAAACCTCCGCTTCCTGCGCAAGGCCTTTCATTTCCCCCAATGGCAGGTTGCACTCTGGTTAAACGTGGAGCGCTCTTCCTATACCTATTATGAGACCGGCCGTACCCTGCCGCCTCTTCTTATATTGCTCAAGCTCGCGTGGTTCTTCGAGGTCTCCCTGGACGGCCTCGTCCTGACGGACCTTGCCAAAGCCCCGCCGGACTACCTCCCCGCCTGCGTGCAACCCTCGGAAACGACCGCCGAAGTGGAATCCCAGGAGGACGCCCCGCCAAAACCGCGCCGGGGCCGGAAGCGCAAAAAGCGCACAGCCTCCTAATTCATTTGTTTATTCCTCCTTAGCCGCCTTCGGGCGGCTTTTCTTTTGCCCGTTTTCCATCCCACAGAAACGGCTCTTTCGAACGCCCATGCCTGCGCCGGTATGGGCGTTTTCTTCCACAAGTAGTTTCCCCTCTTGCATAATGCACGATGAGAGGATAGAATGGGGAAGGGAAAATGGATAAAACCAAATTACACTTTATTTTATATGGAAAGAGGGAGTTCCCATGAAAACAGTCCCAGAACGCATTGCGGCCCTGCGCGCTGCAATGAAGGAAGCAGGGGTCGACGGCTTTTTAATCCCGTCCTCCGATCCCCATATGAGCGAATATTTGCCCGATTCTTACCAAGCGCGAAGCTGGTTCTCCGGCTTTAACGGCTCGGTCGGCACGTTGGCCGTCACAGCGGACGCCGCCGCGCTTTGGGTGGATGGCCGCTATTTCATCCAGGCGGAGCGCCAGATTGCGGGCAGCGGCATCGAACTGATGCGCATCGCACAGAAGGGCACGCCGGAAATCCCCGCATGGCTAGCAGACACGCTTCCGGAAAACGGCGTGATGGGTGTGGACGGCATGGTGACCGCCACATCGACCGTCGAAAAACTGAACAAAGCCTTTGAAAAGAAGCATATTTCGATCCGCGATATCGACTTCGTCACACCGCTGTGGGAGGGCCGTCCGGCCGCGCCTGCAACCCCCGCGTGGCTGCTCGATGTGAAATACGCGGGCAAAACCGCGGCGGAAAAGCTGGCCCAGCTCCGCGAAAAACTCCAGGAAAAGGGCGCAAATGCCATGCTGGTTTCCCGCCTGGACAGCGTCGCCTGGCTTCTGAACCTGCGCGCGGACGACATCGCCTGCACGCCGGTCGCCATGGCCTACTGCCTGGTCCTGCCGGACAGCGCCACGCTGTTTATCAACCGGAGCCGCCTGCCGCAGGAGGCCCAGTACGCGCTGGCCAAAGAGGGGGTGCAAACTGCCGCCTATGAGGACGTTGCAAACGCCATCGCCGCGATTGACCAAATGGTGACCGCGCTCTATGAGCCCGACGGGTTGAACTATACCCTGTACAACGCCTGGAAAGCGAATCCGAACGTCACCCTTCTGGCGGGTGAGGAACCGGTTCAGCAGCTCAAGGGCGTTAAGAATGAGGTCGAGATTGAAAACATCAAGAACGCCCATGTGAAAGACGGCGTTGCCATGGTGCGCTTCCAGATGGCCTTGGAGGACAAGATGGCGCGCGGGGAAGCCGTAACCGAATGCGACGTAACGGAGATGCTTGCCACCCTGCGCCGGGAGCAGCCGCTCTGCCTGGGAGAAAGCTTTGACACCATCCCCGCCTATGGCGCCAATGCCGCGATGATGCATTACCACGCTGTCCCGGAGACCTGCGCCACGCTGGAGCCTCACGGGTTCCTGCTGGTGGATTCCGGCGGCCAATATCTGGACGGCACGACGGACATCACGCGCACCTATTCGTTGGGAGAGCTGACCGACGAGGAAAAGACCTACTACACCTGGGTGCTCAAATGCCACATTGACATCGCCAAGGTGATCTTCCTGGAGGGCTGCACCGGCGGCAACCTGGATATTATCGCGCGCAGCCCCCTGTGGCAGCACGGGATCGACTACCGCTGCGGCACCGGCCACGGCGTTGGCTTTGTCGGCGGCGTACATGAGGGCCCGCAAAACCTGCGCACAAACAACCACGCTGTTTTCCAGCCCGGCATGACCATCACGGACGAGCCCGGCGTTTATGAGGAAGGGAAAATCGGCATCCGCATTGAGAACGAGCTGGTCTGCAAGGAGTGGGACACCACAGAGTATGGCCGATTCCTCTGCTTTGAACCGATCACGTATTGTCCGATCGACACCCGCCCGGTCAAGGTGGAACTGCTGGACGACGCCGAACTGACGTGGCTGAACAATTTCCATGAGACCGTATACCGGACCCTGGAGAGTTCCCTGAACGACCGGGAGCGGGAATGGCTAAAGGCCGCCTGCGCGCCGCTCACCCGGTAAGCGCATGAATGCACTGATTGCAATCCTGCTCCTTTTTGCCCTTCTGGGCGCAGTCGATAAGATCATCGGCGGCAAACTGGGGGTTGCCGAAGAATTCGACCGTGGTCTGGCCGCCATGGGCCCGCTCTGCCTTTCCATGTCCGGCGTGTATTGCGTGGCGGTGGCCGCGCTGGGGTCCCATCCGGAGATCCTCTCCGCCTGGGGAAGCGTCCTCCCGTTCGACCCCTCGATCCTGGCGGGCGCGCTGCTCGCGCCGGACCTGGGCGGCTATCCGATCGCCAGCCAGCTTGCGGCCACCCCCGCGTTAGCTGCCTATTCCGGTGCGATGCTCTCCTCCCTGCTCGGCTGCCTCATCAGCTTTGTCCTGCCCACCTCCCTGGGAAGCTTGGAAAGCCACGAAGTGGGAGGCTTTATGCGGGGCATCCTCTGGGGGATTGTGGCCATGCCCGCCGCCCTTGCAGTGGGCGGACTGCTGGCCGGATTGCCGGTCCCTTCGCTGCTCGCCAACCTATGGCCGGTCCTGCTTCTCTGCGCGATCCTCTGCCTGGCGCTGCGGTTTGCCCCGCGCGCCTGCATCCGGGTCCTCTCTGGGCTTGGACTGTTCGTCCGCGCTGCGGGCATCGTGCTCTTCTGCATTGTGGTGGCGGGCGTATTCGTGCCCGAATGGTCGATGGTCCCGGACACGCTCGTCTTTGAAGCGCTGACCATCGCCTTGAAATGCACGGTCGTGGTTTGCGGATCGACCGTCGCCTGCGGGCTGCTTCTGGCCCACTGCGGCGGGATCGTGGACAAGCTGGCAGGCCGCTTGGGGATGAACCGGTACGCGGTCGCCGGCTTGTTTGTCAGCGTTGCGTCCAGCCTCTCCATGCTGCCGCTGTACAGCCGGATGGACCCGCGCGGGAAAGCCGCAAACGCTGCATTCGCCGCAACGGGCGCGTTTGTCTTCGGCGGGCAATTGGCGTTTGTCTCCAGCGTATCCACGGGAAACGTGGTGGCCGCTTATGTGGCCTGTAAGCTGGTGGGCGGCATATTGGCGGTATGGTTGGCCATGCATTTTACAAAAGGGGACGA
>ERZ1643247.1557-NODE-1557-length-20585-cov-4.277886_pt1 | contig 20585 bp, 13 predicted proteins | sample MGYA00579264_ERZ1643247 | MGnify/ENA primary metagenome ERZ1643247 (study PRJEB29033, sample SAMEA4952262) | chicken gut metagenome | biome: Broiler Chicken; feature: Gastrointestinal Tract; material: Caecum | place: Ireland | collected 2018 | study: Broiler... | reverse complement strand
AGAATATAAAAAATCAAATTATGCAATAAACAAAGTCCGCAAAGGGATTGTGTACAGAAACGCGGACGGCAGCATTTTAGAGGTAACGTTCGAGAAGATAGCAAAGGATAATCCGAGTTTTACAGCGGAGGACTTTGAAAAACTAAAGCAGCTTTCAGATGAATTGTACCATGAAGAAGAAAAATCGGATAATTTACAGGCGCATTATGTGAAGGAGTCATTAGATAAACTCAATCCGGATAAGCTACCCTCAAACGAAAATTTGGAAGAAGATTTTTTCTTGAAGGAAGATGGGAATACATATCTTAAAAAATTTCAAGAAGCTATCGATACGCTGCTTACTCCTGTTCAGAAAAGACGTTTATATCTGAGCTGTTTTAGGAAAATGACGGTAAGAGAAATCGCCAAAATTGAGGGCGCTCATTATACAGTGGTAGCGGAAAGTATTAGGGGGGCAAAAAATAAAATAAAAAATTTTTTGATAAATTTTTAAAAATACCCCTACAAAACCCTTGATTTTTTCCATATAAGTGAGAGGACAAATTCTTACAAGCCTGAACGGGCTTCCAAAACAGAATGACGCTCCTTTCGACTTATATATGAAATTTGACAACTGAATACACATTCATCAGGTACATTACCGTTCGGAGGAGCTATGCATGTTGAGCGCCAAGACCTATATGCAGCAATATAGCGAGCGATAGTTCAATATATGCAGACTGCGAATTGCCATCGCAGTGCGACGATACTGACCGGGAATAATGATACTTCCGTAACTCGCGGCTCGGTCATAAAGAAGGCGGAGAGGTGAAAGCCCTATGGAGCGATTGGCAAATCGCCGCCTGATGATTTCCCTGTCCGGGGGCGTCGAGGACAAATACGGACAATACATACTAATTGAGAATTGAAAATTGATAATTGAAAAATTTATGAAATGAGGGATTTAAAAATGTTAAATGAAGATTGGATTTATCGCAGAGGCGATATTTATGTTGCGGCGCTTGAACCGAAAATTGGCTTCGTGCAGAGCGGTACACGCCCCGTGATTGTATTGCAAAACAATTGCGGGAATTTCTTTGCACCGACGCTTATTGTTGCTCCGCTTACATCGAACATTTACAAAAAGCGGCGCTTGCCTACGCATTATTATCTTGATAACGATGAGATGCTGTATCCATCGGTTGTTATGCTTGAGCAGATAACGACCATTGATAAGCGTCAAATACGCCGATATGTCGGCAAAGTCAGCCGCGATGAGATGGAGAACATAAGCGAGTGTATAGAAAAGAGCTTGGGATTGTATATTCCGGAGGAAATGGAAGCTCCGTAAAAACATTTAACAAAAATTACAACCGTCATCTCAAACTTTGGATGACGGTTTTATCTTTTGAGAAAGAGAGGATACCAATGGAAAAATTATATAGTAGAAAAGAAGCGGCTGAAATCCTTGGAATCAGTATTGCAACACTTGATACTGCTCGAACGAACGGTGTAATATCATTTGTTCAATACGTTCCTAACGGATGCGTATATTTTTCAAATGAAGCTTTACAAGAATATATAGCAAAATGTACACACCGTGCATTACCGCCCGAAAAACGAAACACATATCGCAAAAAGAAATCGCGCTGACGAGTTTGTCAAGTCCCTGGTGAAATTATTTTTGCGACCATATAATAAAGTCAATACTTGAGGCAGTGTCCAAGTATAATCAAAGATTTTCAGGAGGTAATTTAAGATGAAAAAGAAAAAAACAAAACAGTTTGGTACTGTGCTTAGGGGCGGTATCGAATACTACAGAACAAGGATAACAGCTCAAGATGGTAAGCGTATTACATTATATGCAAGGACAATTGATGAACTGTGTGAAAAGATTGAAGATACTAAAGAACAAATTGCCAATAATACATTTTGCAGATCATCACCTACAGTTAAAGAATACTGCGAAAAATGGCTGCTGATGCAGGCGGCAAATGTCAGACAGACAACATTGACGGATTACACATCAAAGGTCAAGAACTATATCATAAAGCCGCTTGGCAATATGCACATAGCAGATGTAACACTTGATGATATTCGTATGGCTCTTATCCCGGTATCAAAAAAATCAGAATCTGTATATAAATCAGTCAATGTACTTTTAAGGTGTATCTTTACATCGGCAAAAGAGAGCAAGATTATTAAGAACAATCCGACCGCTAATCTTTCTACTAAAGCCGGCGGTGTTCCACAAGCCGATAAAATACCTCTTACTGACGAACAGGCAAACAAATTGATTGATGCAGTTAAAGACCTTCCACCGTATGTATTTGTTATGCTTGGACTGTACGCCGGGCTTCGGAGAGAAGAAATACTTGCCCTCAAATGGGACTCGGTATATTTAGACGTGGAAGCTCCTTATTTAACAGTCCGTAGAGCGTGGCATACCGAACACAACAGACCTGTGATTATGACAGAGTTAAAAACTCCTGCAGCGTATAGAGATATTCCGCTCCCGGACTGTTTAGCTGAATGTTTGCGAGAAGCAAAAGCAAATGCGACCTCTGAATATGTTGTAGCAAATAGTGACGGAAATCCGTTATCGTACACACAATTCAAACGGCTGTGGACATATATTGTAACTCGAACCACAAAAGAACGACATTATTACAGATATGAGAACGGTGATCGCGTAAAGCATACCGTAACACCTGTCCTTGGAGAAAAGGCGGCTCATAACGGTAATGTCATTTATAGTTTGGACTTTGAGGTAACACCACATCAGCTCAGACATACATACATTACTAATCTGATTCACGCGTCTGTTGATCCAAAAACCGTTCAATATCTTGCGGGACACGAAAGCAGTAAAATTACAATGGATATATACGCCAAAGTGAAATACAACAGGCCGGCAGAGCTTGCGCAAATCTTGGACGACACATTTTCTCTTTGGAATGAAAACCATGATAATCAGGCAACAAGTGCATAAGGAACAGAAAGGATATTCAAATGGCAAGAAAAAAAGAAATTATACCGGAATACCAGTCCGAAATATTCAATGGAAAGGAATATTTTAGAACGAGAATCAAAGATGCAGACGGAAAACGAGTTGCAGTTTACGGCTCTACCCGTAAAGAGTTATATGAAAAGGTTAAAACGGCACAGAGAAAAATAGAGGATATTGCTTTCCGTAGGGAAAACCCGACAGTGAAAGAGTATTGTGAAAAATGGCTGATGATGAAATCGTCAACCGTAAAACCTCAAACATTGCGAGGATATGAACTTGCTCTGCGAAAATATGTTATAGAGCCTATTGGAGATATGTACTTAGACGAAGTTACCTTAGATGATCTGAAATTGCTGATGGTTCCCGTATCTAAAATGTCTTCGGCAGTTTACAGTACAGTAAATATGTTGGTCAAATGTATTTTTTATTCTGCCGAAGCAAATCAGCTGATTGACTATAATCCGTCTGCTACATTATCACCTAAAGGCGGAAAATCAAAAATTAAAAAGGACGCATTAAGTGATGAACAAGTAAATGTGTTGCTTAATACAGTAAAAGGACTCCCTCCGTATGTATTTGTTATGATTGGATTATACGCAGGACTTAGGCGTGAAGAAACTCTTGGGCTTAAATGGGACTGCGTGTTTTTGGATGAAAGTACGCCATACATTGCCGTTCGCAGAGCATGGCGCTCAGTTAAAAACCGCCCGGTTGTGAGTGAAGAACTAAAAACTCCGGCTGCCAAGCGAGATATTCCCATTCCCAAATGCTTAGTAGATTGTTTAAAGGAAGCAAAAGCAAAGTCAATCTCCGATTATGTCATTGCGGATAGCAATGGCAAACCACTTTCTTATTCTCAATTTCAACGGGTTTGGAAATATATTGAGGTAAGGACGGCAAAGGAAAGGAAATATTACAAATATGTCAATGGACAAAAAATAGTATGCACGATACACCCGGAACTCGGTTCTCATCAACATAACAATCCAAAGCTGGTATATTCGTTAGATTTTGATGTTACTACGCATCAGCTTCGGTATACGTACATCACTAATTTAATTTATTATGGGGTTGATCCCAAAACGGTTCAATACCTTGCAGGACACGAAAACAGTAAAACTACTATTGATATTTATGCAAAAGTGAAGTATAATAAACCTGAAAAACTAATTAGTGTTGTTAACAAGGCTCTAAATAGACCAGTAAGTACAATATGTTTTGAGAATACTGCCGGGGACAAAAAAGGGGTTAAAACTCAGGGAGACACCTCAGAAACCCAGTAATATCAAGGGTTTCCGAGCTTTAAGTGCAAACGAATACGGACTCAAGGCTGCAAGAAGAGCGCCTCAGTTCTCAAAGAGATAATCATACAGATATTTACAAGCCGCACAAACTTCGCGTTTGCGCGGCTTTTCTTTTGGGCTTGCCGGGAATACGCGCGAGTATGTTAGGGGCGTAGAAGAAAGTTAAGACGGCGCGTCTATTATGCGCCGCGGTCGGCGAGCGATTTTATGTTTTCGTTAAATATTCGGAGATTCGGAGGATCTATTATTCAAACGAAAATACGGAGATAAGCCCCAAAAATGTATTGACAAACCCCGAAAAAAATAGTATACTAAACAGGTTGTCGGGGTTTGGCGCAGCTTGGTAGCGCACTTGGTTTGGGACCAAGGGGCCGCAGGTTCGAATCCTGTAACCCCGACCATTTTAAAACCGCCGCGGATACGCTAAAACAGCGTGCCTGCGGCGGTTTAATTTTTATATACGCCGCGGCTTTACTTGAAAGACTGCGGTTTGACTGTTTTCTTGACTGTTTTCCTGACTGTTTTTAGAAGCGGCGGATCTTTTGCGGATTCTCGGGATCCGCCGCTTTAGTTTTAGTTTTTATTCTTTTATATTAAATTTACTCCGCGTTCTGCGCCATAAAATCCAGCGTTGAGAATCTCTGGAATACGGCCGCGGCTTCCGCTCTGGTAGAGTCGTCCGCAGGCGCGAATCTGCCGCCGTCGGTTCCGTTAAAGACTCCGTTCATTGTGCACCACATTACCGCTTCGACCGCGTATTCCGAGATCTCCGCCGCATCCGGGTACTCGAGCTGCATAGCGTACAGGCCTTCGAAGCCCTGGCCGTGATACTGAGCTGTGCGGTACATCATCGCCGCCATCTGCTCGCGGGCTATCGGAGCGTCCGGATCGAATTCGGTCTCGGATACGCCGTTTACGACGCCGTTCTCATGCGCCCAAGCCACCGCCTGAGCGTAATAAGCGTCGCTCGCCACGTCGCTGAATGTCTGCTGCGCGACTATCGCCGGTTCGCCCTCCATGCGGTAGAGCATCGTTACGAACATCGCTCTTGTCAGGCTTCCCTCCGGGTCGAAGAGGTTGTCGCCCACGCCGTTCATGATGCCGTTTTCGGCGACGTATTCAACCGCGCTCGCATACCATGCGTCGGCGGGGACGTCGGTAAACGTCGTAGTTTCGGTAGGCTGTTGTTCCTCTCCTTCGGTCGCCGTCTCCCATCTCGCATACAGCGTTATGTTACGAGTAACGGGCGTCGAGAAGTCGTAGGGCGTAACAAGATTCTCGTCCGCGTACCAGCCTGCGAATACGTATCCCTCTCTCTGAGGCGCTGTCGGTTCGGAAACCGTTTCGCCGCTGCTTACAGTCGCGCTCTGTACCGCCGAGCCGCCGTTTGAGACGAAGGTCACGGTGTAGCTCGCGGTCGCAAAACCGTTTGCGCCAAGTCCTCCGCCGCCTCCGCCGCCTTGACCGGACGAACCGCTTTCGGTCACGCTGACCGCGATATCGTCCGCGATCCCGCTTTGCGGATAGTAAGCGTAGATCGTAGTGTTGCCCGCGTCGTTTCCTGAGATCAATCCGTTTTCATCGACAGACGCTATGTTGTTGTCGTCGCTGTAGTACTCGACATCGCCGGCGACTCCGCTCCAAGGAGCTACCGCAGTCTCAAGCTGCAGCGTAGAGCCGCTGCCCAGAGCTACGTTTTCGGCGCCGCCGTTGATCTCGGCCACCATCGGCTCCGTTGACGACAGTGTTACCATTCCGTCGGCTACGGTCTCCTCGCCGCTCACCGCGTCTATCTTAAGCTCTACTCTGCCGAGTTCTGAGAAGTCGGATACCTTCGGCGTAAATTCTAAGGTAGATTCGTAGGTTTCTCCGGATGCGAGCGCAGGTATATCAAACGTCGCGTAGGTCGTCATAGCGTTGTTCTCATCGTCTACCGAGTACAGAACGCCTTCTACCGCTTCCGACGGCTTTCTGCCGTTGTTCTGGATCTCGAACGCCAGGCTCGCCGTAGAGCCGTCCGTCGTTATCTCCGTATCCGTAAACTCAAGGTCGCTCTCGTAAGGAATGCTGAGTTCTACCGACGGTTCGCCCCAGTCCTCTGTCTTTGCGGACGTAGAACGAAACTATCGTATCCGCGTTCTCGCCGGTCGGCGTGAATACCGCGGTCACGCTCTCGGTATCGCCCGGTTCCAAAGCAGTGTCGCTCGAACCCTGAGCTACCGTCGTCTCTGCGCCGTCCTCGCCGCTCTTTCTGGTGACCATGTATTCGTAGCCTTCCTGAACAAGCATGCCGTCGTTCTCAACGTCGAACATGAGCTGAGATTCCACGTCGCTTACCACGGAGTCAACCTCTATCGTGCCGCTCACTACCTCTACCGAGCTTGCGGGTATGAACTCGAGCTCTACCAGCGCGTTGTCGCTGAACTGGATCTGTCCGTTTTCGTCAATGCTCTGCTCGTAGTAGTTGGATACCAGGCTGACGTTGTGGTTCTCGTCCATTACTACGTCCATCTCGTCGATTACCTTATTGTAGTTGGTGATCTGCGCCGCGTCGGAGAAACCGCCGTCTTCCGTGTCGGTGATCTCGTCGGGCAGGTCTGCGTCCTCGTCCAATCTGTGATAACGCATACCGTACAGCTCCTTGCCGGTCGAGTAGGTACCGTTATCCACGCTCGATACGTCGGTGAAGAACAGGTACAGATCCTCGCCGTCGCTCGTCAGCGAATAACTCGAGGTCGCGGAATTCGAGCCGTCTCTCTGTCTGAGTCCGGTCTCGGCCATCTCAAACTCGTCTCTTGTGAGCTTGTCGTATATGGTGTCCGCATAGCCGTCCTCGCTCATACCGAGTTCGTCCGCAGTTCTCTTATACCAGCTTTGGTCGTTCTCGTCCGCGTTCCTAAACGCGTCTACATTGGCTACTTCTGCATACAAACCGTCCTCGTCCGCCTCGGGCGTTCCCTGTACGAACAAGTCGGTCATAAACGAACTTATATCCATCAGGTGGAATTCAGAGCCGCCGGTTATATAAGTCAGATACAGTACGCCGTCCAGCTTATTCAGCTGCGGAGCGCTCGCCGCGCTTCCAGCGGCCTCGAGCCTTATCGGGTAGTATTCCTTGCCGGTATCGAGGTTGGTAAAGCTCAGCCACATGCTTCTGTCCTCGCCGGTACTCAGGTTCTCGTCCTCGTCGATAGTATACGCGGATACAATATAGCTCTCTCCGCCTACGTCTATCGTCTCCATATGATAGTCGAACAGCAGCGGATCGGTCATGGTCGGGTGCTTAACTTCAGTGAAGCCGCCGTCGATCGGCGCGGTATCGCCCGGTCTGTAGACCGAATATTTCATAGCCGAGTAGACGCCGGACATATCGAGGAGCTGTTCCTCGTTCTCAACGCCGCTAAGATCGCGCGCCATGTAGCTGCAATAGATATCGCCGTTAGATTCGGACAGTCTCGGGGCGAGGTTACAGTATTCGTCCTCGGCCACTACCATCTCTTCGGACATTACGCCCGCGTTTATGTCGTAGACCGCTCCGGAGATATTCATAAGACTGAGCTTATCCATCGCCGTGTCCGTATCGGTGAACGCTCTCTCCGCGTCCGCCCATACTACCGCGATCCTATCTCCCATATTCAGGACATCGGGCATGTAGTCGGGCGTGCCGTCGTTTGCCACCTGCGCCGGAGCGCTCCACGAGCTTCCGTCGTATATCGAATAGTACAGTACCTGAGCGCCCGTACCGTCGTTTCCGACGAATGTTATGAACTTCCTGCCTCCGTCAAGCAATGTGATCTGAGGTCTGGTGCGCTCGGCCGCATTAGGCAGCAGAGTCGTCATCGAAATAGGTTCGAGCGAGCCGGCCGCAAGCTGCGCTTCGCTCTGCCCGAAGATCGACATATCCGCAGTTCCCGCATCCGCGTCGCGGTAGGTAACGACCGCGCCGTTTTCGTCGGTCGAGAGCAGTTTGACCCCTTCGTCCGTATTCTCAGCCGCGAGCGAAGCTATGCCAACGCCGTCCTCGTCGATCAGTCCGCCGAAGAAGCTGTACGAAGTCTGATTCTTGAGCGAGCCGAAGCCTATCTGGGCGGTGAAGAGGTTTATGTTGATGGTGCCGACCAGGATATCGAAGCCGATTCCGCCCTCGGAACCCATCAGGAAACCGGTGTTAACGTCGCTCTGATCGTAGCCCAGGTCGAACTGCAGCTTAAGCGACATATATCCTCTCGCCGAAAGGACGCCGCAGATACCGACGCCCACCTGACCGGTGAGTTTGAACATAACGTCTAATCCCGCGTCGTTCGTATCGCCGCCGAAGACTTCGGAGACGTTGCCCGCGAGACTTTCAAACTCGCCGGCCGTGAACGCTCTCTCCGCTTCCGTGGTCGCCTTTCCGTATACGATGCTGACCTGCGCCGTTCCGTTCAGATTGAAGAAGCAGGGCACGAACGAGATCGCCGTGTAGAAGCTCTTGTTGAACGAGACGGTGCCGCCTATGGTCATGCCGCCGTAGCAGAATATGTACTCCTGCTGCACCGGGGAGTAGATGAACTCAAACTGGAGCATAGCGCCCGCGTTTACGCTCAGCGCCGTGGTATTGCTCAATCCCGCGCGTATGTCTTTAGCCTGCTGAGTAGAGCCGAGATCGTTGATCATCTTTTGGTTTTGTTTCATTTGATATTCGAGACTGTCTATTCCATAACTCGTATCGGGGTCGACAGGGTTGTAATATGGGTCGGATTCGATAGAATTTATGGTCTGCTCGATCATTATATTCTCGGCCTTCTTCGCTTCGGATTTGTTATGAGCGGAGGTATCGTTTTTAACCGCCGTTTTATACTTATTGAGCGCGTTCAGCTTATCGTTGGTCGATACGGCTGAGTTCGCGTAATTTGCGGTAATATTGACGTCTAAGGTGTATCCGCTCTTCTGATTGTCCCAGTAGGTGCGCGAGAAGCTCAGCAGTCCGGTCGACGCGCTTCCGCCCGCGGCTCCGACTACCGGCACGTTTACTGTGGGCGCTTCGCTCGCCTCGTAGTACTGCGGCACGTTAAGGACGTTTTCGGTATAGAACACCAGTCCGGTATCTACGTCCGGATACTCGATATCTACCGTGGACGTCCCATTTCCTACGCTGAAGGAATACTTCTCGTTATCCACCAGCCTTACGGAGACCCTGTCTCCGTTGTGCAGATTTTCCGTCATCCTCGGAATGGATACAGTGAATCTGCCGGCGTCGCTTTCGGACGGGTACGCGACGTATTCGGTCTTATTTCCGGTCACGGTGTAGACCGTGAATATCGCCCGCGATACGACTCTGCCCGCAAGATCTACGTAAGCGGTGATATTTATCGTATCGTCGTAGATGTTTATCGAGTTCTGAGTATTGTCGTTACTCTGATTATTCGCTGTTCTGTCGTAGCTGTACGTTATATCCGTCACCTTGGGGATCCCTGTGGGATAGGAGATCCTGGTCCTGCCGACGTTTACAGTATACCCGGTATCATCGTTGTTGTAGGCGGAAGAGGGTATCGTTATCTCGGCTACCTGACCGTTTGTCAGTCCGTCTGAGATAAGTATCGGTATCCTATCGCCCCTCTTCGCGGTGATTTCCATCAGCGTATACCCGCCGTCGTTTTCGGTCATAGCCGACGCCGCGATAACGTTGCCGCCTAAGTCTTGACCCGCGCCTATCATGACCGTCCTATTCGCTACGGGGAGCTCCTTGAGCTCAAGACCGTTGCTGCGGATAGGCGCTACCGCGCTCGCTACGTCGCCGGTGATCGTGTATGTTCTGAGGTCGGACTCTCTGACCCTCTCGACCGATATCCTGAGCACATTGTCCCCCATTCGGCTTCTTGCGTTCATATAATATGTCTGAGTCTTGTAGGTCTTACCCGTCATGGTATCCGTTATCACCGGCCGGTATACGTAACCGTTCCCGGCGTCGCCGGTCACCCTTATCCTTATCGCGTAATCCTTGCCCGGATCGGGTTCCATCTTATCCTGCGCCGAAGAAGCGTTCGGATTCAGGTTAAGGATCGTGCGTCCGCTGAGCGCGGGGTCGTTAGCCAGCTCGCTCTGCGGGATGACGTCCAGGACTTCAAGATTTCTCCTCGCCGTATCGTTTGCAAACTCTATCTCTATCCTGTTGTCGTTTTGGGCTATGACCGGACGGATCATGTAGCTCTTGAAGGATTCGAGGAAAAGCGTGTTGTAGCTGGTGATCGTATCGAAGGTCACGCCTCCGTCGGTCGAGACATCGTAGCCCACGACGGTAGTTCCCACCGGATCGGCCGCGGTCGCGGAGAGATCCAGCGTATCGCCCGCGTGGAAGGTTGCGGTCTGCCCTTCGGCAAGCTGCGGGTTGTTGAACGCGCCGTCCTCGCCCCGCGGAGCCAATACGGTAACGTCTACGTCGTTATAGCTGAACACCGGTCTGAAACTGAGAATCTGCTTATAGCCCGGGCTGTCCATGTCGTCGCTGGTCGCGACCTGAGTCTGTTCCACCCAGTCTATAAAATATTTGTCCATAGGTATGGTGTCGAGATTCTGGTTCACTTTATTTATCTCTTTATTGACGGCCGATGCGCTATAGTCTATGTAGCCGGTGGTTTTGTTCTTGCGGCTGTTTAAATAGCTTATGAAATCGGCGGGATAATTCACGGTTACGGCGTTCTCTCCGCCGCTGCCTATCCTTATCGTATATCCGCTGATATAACCGAATTTACCGTCGTGGCCGTTTACATGGGAGTTGCCGAGCGAGAACACCAGATTGGAGCTCTCCTCGTCCGAATTCGCGTAGATCGCGCGGGTCTCGTGCTGGTACAAAAGCTGCGCCCCGCTCTTAACCGTGACCTGCGCCGGCTCGATCGACTCGGTCGTACCGGTCGGAGTGAGGTATGTAAGCCCGTTCGGAGTCTCCATGCTGACGTCGTAGCGCTTGAACATCGCCGCCGCGCCGTAGAAATTCAAATAAGACTTCGGCGTCTTATTCTTCTCCTGATCTATTGAATACGCGTACATATCAAAGGTACTGTCCGAATTTCTCGTCGTTCCCTCGCCTATCTGGAATATGCTTCTGTCCAGAGTTCTGTCAAACTGTCCGGTAACGTCCTGAGACAGATCGTATTTTTCGTCTCCGCGCTCGGATACGATCCTGAACCTCGCGCGCTGTCCGCCGAACGTACCGCTGGTCATCGTCCAGTCGGGAGCTATAAAGCGGTAGAAGATCGCGGGCTGCGCGGCGTATGTCTCCGTCCAGACGCTGCCCTTCTTGCCGGTAACCCAGTAGTAATAATACAGCTTACCGTAGTTTCTGGACATATCGGAGTCGTTGTCTATCTGGTAATGGCTGGTTCTTGTTCCGCCCGGTTTATTTCCATCCCAGTGACCGTAACTGAAAACGCCGCCGTGGGCTTGGTCGGACGGGAAGTAGTACTCGCCGACCTGGAGCGCCGGGGTGTAGCTGTCGTCCATGATAGCGCCCGTGGGTTCGCCCCAGTTATATTCGATCGTGTAGTTTTTGCCGTCTATCGTGATCCCGAACGCGCCGGGCGTTCCGTTCGCGGCGGCAAGAGTCGCCTCTTCGCTTCCCTCTTCGTTTGCGTTTTCGCCCTCGTCTATAACGATCGTCGCCTTAGTATATTTTCCCTCCGTGCAGGCCTTAAGGTCTGAGAGGGTAACCTCGAACTCGCCCTCGCCCGCGACCGGGATCTCTATCTCCTTCTCGGTCTCGTACGGCGCGAAAGCTACCGTCTCGTTTATCTCTTCGTAGTTCTCGCCGGGCTTGGCCGTATCCTGAACGCTGAGTATAGTCATATCGGCTACGGAATACTCCGCGCCCTTTCGCTCTACGGCGACTACGACCTTGCCGTCCTTGGACTTGTACTTGCTCTTGGAGAACGTTACCTCTGAGCGCTCCGTCTCCTCGTTGTCCGTTATCACGGCAGAGAAAGAGGTTACCATATATACCTCCGCGCCCTCGGGGTCGGTCAGCAGCAGGTTGAACGCCTCGTCGCTCTCGGCGTCGTTGTCGTCCATTATCCTGAATTCTATCGTCTTCTCGCTCTCGCCAGGCGCGAAGTACACCCTGAGCTTAGCCGACGCGTCTATAGCGTTCATAGCGTCCGGAACGGTCTCGGCGACGATATCGTCTATAAGATCTTGAGATTCCGTCTCGGTAAGCTCCCTCGACGGCTCGCCGGTCTCGTATTCTCTCTGCTCCGCAAGGCTCACGTAGCCGTCGCCGTCTAAGTCGGCCGCAAGATCAGCCGTCTCTTCTGTTACGGCTTCTTCGGCAGCCGCTTCATCAGTTACAGTTTCCTCTGTTACAGTTTCTTCAGCCGCTGTCTCTTCAGCAACCGCTTCGTCTGCTGCAACTTCTTCATTTACAGCTTCCTCGGCTACAGCTTCTTCGACTGCCGTTTCGTCGGTCTGAGCCGGATCCGGCAAAGTCGCTTCGCCGTCCTCGGTCTGAGCCGCGTCGGTCTCCGTCTCCGGCTCGTCTTCGCCTTCTACGACGTACTCCTCGTCTCCGGCCGGTTCTGAGCCGTCTGTTTCTTCCGCCTGCTCGGCCTCGGCTTCTTCAAGCTCCGCCGATTCGCGGGAGTAGCGCTCAAGTATCGTCTCGTCGCCGCCTATCACCTCGGCGTCGTCGGCGATAAGTTCGTAGTCCTCTCCGTAGAGAGCCGTGAGATCGATGGCGCGCACCTCGACCGACGCCTCGCCGCTCAGATCGCCCTCTCTGTAGATCGGAACGGAATATACCGCGTCGTCCTCGGACAGCGTCGCCGCCGCCGTGCCGAAATAGACTATATTCCAGCCCGGAAGCTCTTCCTCCGTAAGGCGCGACGCTTCAAGCGGCGTTACCGTTTCCTCAGCCGACGCAAACATATACGTCGGAACGATAGTCGCTATCATACACAGCGTCAGCAAGTCGCTTAGTAGTCGTTTTCCTTTTTTCATGTGAGTAAAACCTCCCCTTTTATAATAAATTCAAACGTCTGCAAACAAGCAGTCCGCGGTTCGCCTAATTAATTTGACTCGATAATTAACAATGCGTCTTTGTAAAGTCTTGATCTCAAAACAAAAAATATCGGAGCGATCGCCGCTTTGGGCGGCTGATCGCATAGGTTTACAAAAGCTAAATATATTCTTCCCGCGGCGACGACCGAAAGCGTAAGATCGTCCGGCCGCCGCGTAAAAACGTCAGTCGCCTATATCGGTATGACCCTGCTCGAACTCCCACTGCAAGCCGTACTTGTCGATGAAATAGAAGTATTTCGTATTACTCAGCACGTCGGCGCCGGCCCGCTTGGCCGCCGGGTCGTTTTCTTTAGCCTCGTCGAAGTATCGGAAATCGCTCGGCTCGGTCTTGCTTATCTGGTAGACCTTGTAGTCCTCGGTCGTGTTGATCAGCGTCGCGTCGGGCTGAGATTTGATATACTCGAAAGCGTCCTCGATATTCGTCACCTTGAGCGCCACGTGGCGAGCGCCGCTGACGTCGTTGGCCTTGAATATAATCGGCTCCTGTCTGCCCTTTGGATTGTGATAACACATAAGCTCTATAGTAAAACGCGTTCCGGGAACGCTCATAAAGCCGATCGAGACGTCCGCCTCCTCGGCCTCGTCTATAAAGCCGGCCGCCCGGAAAAAGCCTTTATTTTTCCAATGCGGGATGTACTGATCGGGCGTCGCGCCCAGGATCCTCTCGTAATACTTAAACGCTTCCTCAATGTCGTCTACAAATATGCAGACGTGAGAAAGTCCTATAAACTGCGGTTTGTTCATTTTGGCTCCTCCTTTTTATATTTATACTATTTTATAAAACCCTTACGCCGTCTTGGTATATCTATCAGATTCAGCAGTCTGTAAACGCCGGTTCTGCGTCTGCGCGGCGGTTTAGTTTAAGTTTTATTCCGGATTCAGAATATTTTATGCCGACTGTTTCTGCAGATAAATTTTACGCTAAGCGAATTTTATTAGAGCGGTTTGTTTACAACGCCGTATGCTATCCCAAACTTTGACGACGGGATCATATACTTATATAATTTTATCATAAGAATCTTAGAATATATTGAGATGTGACAAATCAGGCGGATTTTTGATAATTTGATAGTTATATACTTTGATCATAAGGGATTTGTTGCTTCTATATAATAAGTCAAAATAATAGGTCAAATTTTATTATTTGGATTTAAGCGCTATGGTTGGCATATTCGGCCATTTAACATATATTCTGTGTTGCGAACGTATTTGTTTAAATAGATATAGCAAAGTTTTGCGATCGCGGTTAGGATAAATTTTGCCGGGCCGCGGCTGAAATGCGGTTGCAAATCTATAGTAGACGTGGTATAATAAACGCAGTCAAGCAACAAAGAATAAAGCTTTTTGTGGTTATATTTGTCGAATGGATGTAAATTTGAGGAGTCGATTTATGTTAGAGAAAATATTAGCAAAAATATTCTTGACATAGACGGATTTATGCAAATAAGTGTATATTTCACATATTTTCGTTATAGAGAAATTTCATAGACTTAAAACGATTTTGTTAAACAGAGCGACCGTCTATAGCGGCGGCTCAAAAATTAAGCGGATTATCGCGGATGAGAAAGGGGAGATCCGGTATGCAAACGTTAACGAAGTTTTACAGAAATAATAGTATGCGCTTGTATCTATTAATAACGCTGATAGCGGTGGAGCTTTTGATGTCGTTCTCTTTTTTGGGATACGTGCACATAGAGCCGATCTCCATCACGGTCGCTTATATCCCGGTATTACTAGCGGGCGCTTTGGGCGGTTTGACTGAGGCGACGGTATTGGGCGTCGTATTTGGTATTTCCAGTATGTGGAAAGCAAGCGCTAATTACGTTATGGCGACGGATCAACTGTTTTCGCCTTTTATGAGCGGAAGTCCCGTAGAGAGTATTTTGCTCAGCGTGGGAAGCCGGGCGCTGTTTGGACTGTTAGTCGGATTATTATATCTCGGCGTAAAAAAGACTCGTTTTGTCGGGTTAGGAATATTTATCGTTACGTTTTTGGGAGAATTTATTCATTCCCTGTTGGTATATTCGTTTATGGGAATATTGTTCCCGGAGACGGGTTACGGCGCTGTAAGCGCGTTCCACGATTTCGCAGATCCCGGCAATATCGCCGCCAATCTCATAACGGCGGCGATCGTATTGGGGGTTTGGAAAATCGGAAAATCGCGGGTATGGCGCGAATTTTGCTATAGAGTTGATAAAGCTCGGCGGCTCCAGATGGGAGAACGTTATCACAGGCTTTCTTTGGCTGTGATCATTATATTTACGTTTTGTTTCGCTATGGCCGTAGTCATATATTTTGTGCATAGAACGGATTACGTGCTAAACCAGAGCGGAATAATTTTGAGCGAGGCTAATTATTCCGACTTAGTTCATCTTCAAGCGCAATTCCTGATCGGCATATTGTCGCTTATGACTTTGGTTATTATATTTCTGGTATTTAATCGTAAATATACTACGTATATGAACCATGAAGCAAAAATCGATGCGTTGACAGGAGTCATGAACAGAAACGCGTTTTTCTAGGCCTGCGAGAAAATGATCGGAGGACTTCATGCGGGCGAGAAAAACGGATATTTTATAATGATGGATATGGATTATTTTAAAGAGATAAACGATAATTACGGACATCCGGAAGGCGACCGCGTCTTAAAAAGTACGGCCGCGGCGCTTAAGGAGATCTTTGGACGCGACGGCGTGATCGGCAGGGTAGGCGGCGACGAGTTCGCGGTTCTGATCTATATGCCTATATCGAGGGATAGATTAGAGACCAATTTGACGGCGTTCCTAAACAGGATCCATAAGATCGAAGTTAATGAAAGCAGACTGTCGTGCAGTATGGGAGCAGTTGCGGCTGCGGCGGATAAGACGATAGACGAGCTTTATCGGGAAGCCGACCGGCTTTTATACATAGCGAAAAAACAAGGACGCGACGGGTACGTCGTCGAAGAGGCTGAAGCGGATCCCCGACCGCTCGTAAACGTTTAGGTAAACGATACGTTTTAAGAAGAATCGATGGGATCCGGATTTGCAAACTCGACGCCCGCGCCCGGGTCGATTTAGCCGGTTATATCGAAGTTGATATGTTTTAGGGAAAAAATAATGAATGGACAAAGTGTGTATTTTGTAGTAGAATGTAAAAACAGGATGATGATGAAATGGAAACAACGACAATAGATGAAAATAAACGTTGTCCAAGTGCGAAAAAATAGAAAACCAAATAAAGATAGGTTTCAATTGTTCCGAGACGCAGCGATGCCAGTGTAAGGAGTACGAAACAAGATATACGCTAAAAGTAGTTATTTCGGTATTTGTAGAATCGTATAACCGCCTTGGCTTTGCCAAATATAATTTTAAACGTCTTCACAAAACAAAAGAGTTTCCGCTTGGACTTGTTAACTTTCTATAACAATGCATTTGTCCGCTTATCAATCAGGTATCCACTTGATTGGTTTTGGCTATTGCTATGGCATTTATTTTATAATTCATTTGAATACAAGAATGGAGAGAAGAAATTGACAGATACACATATTGATTGGCGAAAAAACCCAAATATTCGACCTGTTGAGTTTCCGCACAAGGAGCAATACTATTCTGACATTCTTAACATACAATATAGTTGGTCTGGGAGAGTTGATATTAATATTTGCAATACCTTTGTCATGGAAGCAGTGCAACAGTTAACTAACGCAATAGAATTGTTTGAGGATGGTTATTTTGACTGTGCGTATTATTCATTGCGTTCAGCCGTTGATGTATCGACTACAATGGTATTTCTAGAGGATATGCCCGATGAAGAAAAAGAAAAATTTCTAGAAGCATGGAAAGATACAAAGGATTTTCCTATGCAAGGACAAATGATTAAACAATTATCGCTTAAGGGAACAGTTTTTGCAGATATGAAAGAAAAGATGTCTGGGTTCTTTATCAGAGCTAAAGAACTAAGTGCAAGCTTAAATAAATATGTTCATAAGCAGGGATTACAACACTTTTATATTTCTCGAAATCATCCATTAAATTGGCACAAATCACAGGATTCATTTATCACAACTTTTGAACATTATCTTCAACGCTGTATTGGAGTAGTAGCAGTAATGCGATTGGTGATAGATCCTTTTCCAATTTTACTTATGGATGACGAAATTCTATATAGATGTTTCAATTCGTTAACTGTTCCATACTCCGAAAAATTTGTAGAGAAATACATCGGAACAACAATAGTAGAACAGTATAAGCAAACGGATTTGTACTCTAGTACATATAATTCTTTTATTGGAAAAGAAAAGAAAAACGAAGCTGTATTCAATGTAACTTACCATAATTATATTGATACTAGGAAAATTGATAATATTTTTAAATAATTACATTTATTGACTATGGACGATATTGTTAGCGTTTTATTAGTAGTTGCCTGTGAGAAAGTCGTTAGAGTATATTGCAACTACAGTATAGTTATGTATTTTACAGATAGAAGTACAAATCGGAAAGCCATGTCGTGGGCCTTTGCAGACTTCAAACATTTCTCAGAGGTAGATGATTTGATAAATCAGCCCTATGATGAAGCTTATATTTCTGTTCTGTTTTTTAATAATACTCCATATTTTGTAGAGCACAACGAGCTACTAGGTTCAGATGATGTAGGTTGTATGGTAGAACTTCTGTCCGATGTTTTGCTCAAGGTTGAAAGTACATCCGATAAATAAAATGGGTGACCATGTAATTTTCCTTGGTCACCTATTTATGTTGTTGATATCACAGCCACATTTTCACGGCAAATCCACCGTTGAAAAAATAGGTGTTCATCCAATACCTGATTGGTGGAGATGAGGGGAATTATACTAAGCGTTCGAGTGTGTTTTATTGTGTATTTTTATATATCACAAACAACATTTTTGCGTTGTTTTCTAAGCCTTATAGCTTAGTTTGGATTTTTGTTTACATGCCGAATTTTCAAAAATCGTGTAAAAATCGTGTACATAATTCATATGATTTTATTTAAAATATTAACCGCTCTTTCCTCTTCTCGGGGGTATAAATGCGAGTATGTATTCCATGTCATCGTGACGTCTGAATGTCCTAAGCGTCTCGCTACTTCCTGTATGTTTATTCCTTCGTTCGCCAGCAGAGAGGCGTGGCTGTGTCTAAAGTCATGAATTCTTATTGTTTTTAATCCTGCCGCTTTGGCGATGCGTTCGTTTACTTTCGCTATGCTGCTGTCTCTGAGCGGGCGCGTACCTCCGCATATTCTAAAATTATCGTCAAATTCTTTATATACAGACCAACGTTTTTTATGTTCGTCTAATATTTTTAAAAGCGGGATAGGCATTTGCAGGGTTCGTATAGAGCTTTTGTTTTTGGGAGCAGTTTCACGGTCTTCGCCTTTTAGCTTTTGCGTAATACTGCGAGTAACCTTTAAGTATTCGCCGTCTATATCAGACCATTTCAGGGCGTGAATTTCGCCCTTTCTGAGCCCGGTATAGAACGCGATGGAAAAAACACATAATAATCCCAACCGTTTAAATTAGGGTGTGTTTTGGCGTATTCAAGCGCGGAATTTGCATAGAGCTTATATTCGTCGGCTGTGTAAAAACTCATTTCTCTTTTTGTCTCTATTGTACTTTTGAAATTTCCTATATCGATCAAATAATTTTTCGAGATATAATCAAGCTTTACCCCATAATTTAATAGAGCCCGAAATTCGCCGTATACGTTTTGCTTTGTTGTTATACTGAGTTTTGAAACGGAACCGTCATTTTTGACTATTGTTTTTTGCTCCATATCGTTTTTCCATTTGGCAAATAACGGCTTGTTAAGCTTGGCGAGAGGCGTATCGCCGAGCATTGGGATAACATGATAGTCAAGAATTGCAGTCGTTTTTTTATAAGAGGATTCGCGAACTTCATTTATTTTGGATTTTTTGTATTCTTCGTATAGATCGTTTAGCGTCATACGGCGTGCGGGAGTTTCATTTTTGATTTTATAATTCAACTCGCGTTCAAGTTGTTTGGCTTCGGCAGAGCCGTACGCGACGCGATCGATCTGCCTGTTATTGCCGCTTGCGTCTTGGTAGTTTATGCGAACGCGGTATTTTTGCTTACCGTCTTTAGAGCCTTTCATTTTGTAGATTGGCATGTTATCGACCTCCTTCAATTTGTATCCGGCCTACAATCGGCGCATGGTTCGTATCCTGCATTTATCGCCTCATCGATAGTCATATGTACAACGCCGCTCCTATTTTTTACATGTCTGCAATCCGGTCTATGATATTTCTCTCCTGTTTTGGTAATTATAACACCGGTTTCGTTGATAACGACCGGAGTTGACGTAGGCGGCATCGTCGGCTGTATTGTTGGCGACGGCATAGGAGTAGCCGCAATTATATTTTCGGGTTCGTCTATGTTGGGTTCGGGAGATATGGTATAAATAAAAATGCAAAATGTGATTATTACCATAATACATATCGCCGATGAACCTACAAAATATTTTAGTCTGGTAATAATTTTTTTGTCCGTTCGATTCGATAGTTTAAAGTGTTTGCATAATTCTTGTTCATAATTCGTGATCTTTTTGCGCTTTTTGATTTCGTCTATAACTGCCTTACTACGTTTTTCGTCTAATAAAGTCACCATTTCAACGTCTTCAGCAGTTCTCAGATGTTTTTTTGCTAAAACGCAGGTTGGGGCTAAAAATTCAAGCGCAAACGCATTGGCTTCGTCTTCTTGCTCATCATCTATAAGCCCGCCAGGTTTGTAACCAACTATGCAATTTTCTGACATATGCCTCATTTCTATGTGGCCAAGTTCGTGAGCAAGCAAGAGCCTCTTGTTATTATTTGACAATCCGGAACTGACAAAAACTATTTTTTCATCTTTGCTTGTATATGTAAATGCTTTTACTCGTTTCGCAATAGCGAAAACGCCCATATTTTTTAATATTTCGATATGCTTACTATAATTAATGTCATAATTAATTATGCTAAACCCTTTATTGTTTATAATTTTTTCGATTTGTTCTATTGTTATTGGCAGGTTATTTAACCCACTTTCTAATAGTATTTTTACTGCATGATATCTTGATGTCATTATGATTACCTCCTAATTTTTATAAGATAATCATATTGGCATAGTTTATTTAAATCAAGCGGTAATATTTTACATGGGCTTATAATACGGAAATTATATTTTAGTTCATATTTTTGCCTATATATTTATCTAAAATAGGTTTTATTTTAGATTTGTAATCGCTAAG
>ERZ1643247.1554-NODE-1554-length-20599-cov-8.483888_pt1 | contig 20599 bp, 15 predicted proteins | sample MGYA00579264_ERZ1643247 | MGnify/ENA primary metagenome ERZ1643247 (study PRJEB29033, sample SAMEA4952262) | chicken gut metagenome | biome: Broiler Chicken; feature: Gastrointestinal Tract; material: Caecum | place: Ireland | collected 2018 | study: Broiler... | reverse complement strand
ATCCTTAAGCTTGTTCGCGGCGATAATAATTGTGTGGATGGCATAGAGGTGGATATGACTGCGGCGAACTTTATCGCCGAGCGTATGCGCGCAGGCGCAGAGGAGTATTTGCATAATGCCTGTCCGCAGTCTGTAGCCGTACCGCTCACATCATTTTTGGGACTGAGCGTAGACGGCGGAGCAGAGGCTGTTTTGAGCTTAAATTCGTATATACGTGCGGCTTCGGCTGTGGAGTGGGCGATAACATCAGGTATCAGTTGCTGCGTGTATACGCTTTTTGTCAGTCTTAAGCTGAGTATTGAGTATTCCTGTCTGTTTGTAAATGATGAAGTCGGAATGGCTTGTTGCATACCCATAGCGCAGTATGTTGCTGACGGAGAAGGCTTGCATATTAATTTTATTTAATCATGTACTCATTTTAATGTGTTTCTTATATGGTTATGTCACGCATAGTACTGTCTAAATATATTAAAAGCAGCGGCAGACGCGATTTTGCGCCTGCCGCTGCTTTTATAAAATGCGTATAAAAACTTAAGCTTAAATTATCTCAGCGTTATTCCGAGCTTAAATTTCAGGTTTGAAAGTATTTTCTTGATAAATCCGTCGACTTTTTCACCCGAAAGCGCCTCGTCTTTGGGGGTAAAAGTTACGGTGAACGCCATGCTCTTTTTGCCGCTCTCGATCTGGTTGCCGATATACACGTCGAACAGCTTTACGTCGGTCACATATTTGCAGGCGCTGTAGATTTCCCGTTCTATCTGCCCGCAGGTGATCTCCCTATCGGAGATGAGCGCGAGGTCGCGCTGCGCTTCGGGATATTTGGGGAGCGGAATGTACTTAAACGGCTTTGCATGCTTTTTCAGCAGTTCATAGTCTAACTCAGCAATGACCATCGGTCTTTCGGCGGCAATGCTTTCAAGGATTGCAGGGTCAACTGCACCGACATAGCCGACCTTTTCGCCGTCGCACAGGATGTCGGCGTTTATGCCGGGGTGCAGGTAGGGACTCTGCCCGCTCACGTACTCAAATTTTACGTTCAGGCTGTCGGCGATATTTTCGGTAATCCCCTTCATGTCGAAGAAGTTTGCGCTGCCCCACAGCCCTATGCACAGCTTCATTCTTTCTTCGGGGAAGTTGTTTATAGGTACGCTCTCGGGGATATAGACTTTTGCAAACTCAAATTCGCCGCCCTCGTAGTTGCCGCGTTTTAAGTTGCGCAGCATGGTGTTCACCATTGAGGGTGCGAGAAATGTGCGCATCACGACAAGCTCTTCGCTTATCGGGTTTAAAATTCTGATATACTTTCTTTCGGTCGCTCCCTCGGGTATCCTGAGCATATCGAGATCCTTTTCGGAATAGAAAGAGTAGTTGGAAATCTCGTACAGGCCCTCAGATACGAGCATGTCCCTCAGTTTATTAAGGGTGCGCTGCTCTTCGTTCCAGCCGCCGTTTGTAACTTTGGCGGTGGGCATAAACGTGCCGTGAATGTGTTCGTAGCCATACATTCTTATTATTTCTTCTGCGATATCGGGATAGCCGAACAGGTCGTCGCGGTAAGGCGGAAGTGTGAGCTCGAGACAGTCGCCGCTCATGGATACTCCGAAGTTGAGATTTTCAAGTATCTCCTTCATAGTCTCTGCGGGTACCTCGATGCCGAGGAGTGCATTTATTTTCTGCGCGCTTACGGCCATGTGCTTTACAGACGTGTCGGAATACTCTGTGGCGACGTCGGCGCACACGTCGGTGACTGTGCCGCAGCCGAGCTCGTCGATAAGGTGCAGGGCGCGCTTCATAGCGCGCTCGGTGGTGTATTCGTTAGTGCCCTTTTCAAATATGGCTGAGGAGTCGGAGTGCTGGCCTAAAGAGCGCGAGGTCTTTCTCACGCTGTCGCGTGCAAATTTTGCTGCCTCGAACAGCACTTCGCGGGTGCTGTCCTTTATCTCGGTATTCAGCCCGCCCATTATGCCGGCAAGCGCAGCGGGTTTGCTGCCGTCGCAGATCACAAGGTTTTCGCGGTTTAACGTAAATTCTTTTTCGTCGAGAGTAACTATCTTCTCGCCGTCATGCGCGCGGCGCACGACTATTTCGCTGCCTTCTATCGTATCCAGGTCGAACGCATGCATGGGCTGGCCCATCTCTAAAAGTACAAAGTTGGTGATGTCCACGACGTTGGATATGGAGCGCAGTCCGCACAGCGCCAGCCGCCTTTTCAGCCACATAGGGGAGGGGCCTATTTTAATGTCCTTGACGTAGTGCGCGATATATCTCGGGCAGAGCTCTGGTGCGGTTATCGTAACTTTCACCTTGCGGTCGTCGTGCACGGTGTTATAGTCTATACGCGGCTCTTTGAGCGGCTTTTTGAGCACGGCGGCGACCTCGCGCGCTATGCCTAGAACGCTCTGGCAGTCGGGTCTGTTGGCGGTTACGGATATGTCAAAGATGTAGTCATTGAGGCCCAGAATGGGCTTTACGTCCTCGCCGTTGCGGCAGGAGGAGGGGAGGAGGAGAAGGCCGTTGTAGTCTGCGCCCTCAAACATATCCCCGTTCACGCCCAGCTCCACGCCCGAGCACAGCATGCCGAACGAATCTATGCCGCGCAGCTTGCCCTTCTTTATCGTCATCACGCCCTCAACGGTCACGTGGTCCTTTGCGGTGGCGTAGACGGTCGCGCCCTCCAGCGCCACGGGCGCCTTTATGCCTATTTTAACGTTGTCGGCTCCGCAGCATATCTGAAATACGCCCTTATCTCCGCAGTCAACTTTGCAGACGTGCAGGTGCGTTCCCTCTACGGGCTCGCACTCGGTGACTTCGCCGACGTAAACTCCCGAAATATCCTTGCCTACGTCTGTCAGTTCTTCAACTTCAAATCCGCACGAAAAGAGCTTTTCCTCAAGCTCTTCGGCGGTAACGTCTATATCTACATAATCTTTAAGCCAGCTTAACGGTGCTTTCATATCTTTCTCCTTATACCCTGAACTGCTTCAAAAAGCGCACGTCTCCGTCGAATAACAGCTTCATATTGTTTATGCCGTACTTGAGCATGGCGATGCGCTCTATGCCCATGCCGAATGCAAAGCCCGTGTATTCGTCGGGATCGATGCCGCAGTTCTGAAGAACCGCTCTGTTTACCATGCCCGCGCCCAGAACTTCTATCCAGCCCGTGCCCTTGCACAGCTTGCATCCCTTTCCGCCGCACTCGAAGCAACTGACGTCGACCTCTACCGAGGGCTCGGTGAAGGGGAAGTAGGAGGGGCGCAGCCTTGTCTTTATGCCGTCGCCGAACACCTTTCTTGCAAATTCGTCGAGCATGCCTTTAAGGTCGCAGAGCGTTATGCCTTTGTCTACAACGAGGCCTTCCATCTGCGAGAACATGGGGGAGTGGGTGGCGTCGTCGTCGAATCTGTATACCTTTCCGGGGGAAAGAATCTTGATGGGAGGTTTTTTGTTCTCCATGACGCGTATCTGCCCCGCCGAGGTCTGCGTGCGCAGCAGATAGTCTGCGCCGAGGTAGAAGGTGTCCTGCATGTCGCGCGCAGGATGGTCTTTGGGCGTGTTGAGAGCCGTAAAATTGTAGTAGTCGTTTTCTATCTCCGGTCCTTCAAAAATTTCAAATCCCATGCCGGAGAATACCGAAACGAGCTCGTCGATGATAAGCGTGTCGGGATGGTATGCGCCCTTTTTGCGCTGTTTTCCGGGGAGAGTCACGTCAATTTTTTCTCTTTCGTAGCGCGCCCCGAGCTCAGCGGCCTTTACGGCCTCTTCAAACTCGTCGAATCTCTTTTCCGCCCATTCCCTGAGCGCGTTTATCACTTTTCCCATGGCGGGGCGCTCTTCGGGCGGGATTTCCTTAAGTTTTTTCATGAGCGCGGAAATTTCGCCTGTTTTGCCGAGAAACTTCATTTTGATCTCGCGCAGGGTGGCGCTCGTCTTTATGTCTTTGACGGTTTCGTCGATTTTTGCTTTGATCTCATCGATCTCGCGCATGTTTTCCATACACATTCTCCTGCAAATTATTTGTAAATAAAAAGGCCCCGTGCAAAAAGCACAGGGCGATAAATTACCGCGGTACCACCTGATTTCGCGGCCTGAGGCCGCCTTATTTACAGTCCTTTTACGCAGAACGTACGGGGCGGGCTACTTAATAATTTCGTCCGTCCGGCTCGCGGGTGAATAACGCCACTTCCCCGTAAGGAATCTTTCAGCCGTTTTCGGATTCCTCTCTCTGAAGGGGGCATTTTGTGCCGTCTGTCCCGGTCATTGCCTTTGATTTTGCGCCTCTTTTGGTTGGGCGCAGATTTTTAATACACTTAGAATTATATTGCCGCAAAACGGTTTTGTCAAACATTTTGCGTGCGTTGCGTCGCTATTGCCGGTAAATGTTACCGCCGTGGCAGTCCATTGCAACCACTGCGGGGAAGTTTTCCACTTCCAGGCGGTGCACCGCCTCGGAGAGGAGGTCATCAAAGGCTATGCATTCGCTCTTTTTTATGGAATTTCCATACAGCGCGCCTGCCCCGCCTATCGCTGCAAAGTATACGGCGGTATTTCGCTCAAGCGCATCTGCGACTTCTTCGCACATCTCGCCCTTGCCTATCATTCCGCCCAGCCCCAGATCTAAGAGGGCGGGGGCAAAGCTGTCCATTCTGGCGGAGGTGGTGGGGCCGCAGCTGCCCGAAGCCATTCCCGGCTTTGCTGGGCAGGGGCCCGCGTAATATATCGTAGCTCCCTTAAGCTCAAATGGCAGGGGTTTGTGCGCGCGTATGTATTTGATGATGCGCTTGTGAGCACAATCGCGCGCGGTTAGTATTGTGCCCGTAAGAAGAACGCTGTCGCCCGCGTGTAATCCCTCTATCTGTTCTTTGGTTAGAGGTAATTTCAACTCTTTCATTGCAATCTCCCGGATGTTTACTAAATAATTTCTTTAACGCAGCGTACGCAGTGGCACTGAATATTCACAGCAACAGGCAGTCCGGCAATGTGTGTGGGCGCCCACTCGCAGCTCACGCCGAGCGCCGTCACTTTTCCGTGGAAGCCCTGGCAGCCTATGTTCAGTCCGTTTATCCGCCTCAATGCCTCGCTCTCTATCGCGGCGATATCCTCCCTGTCGCTGTGTGTGCCGATATCGCGCGTCAGAGCTTTTTTTGCAAGGTATGCGCAACCGTCGAACGTGCCGCCTATGCCCACGCCCACGTATACGGGAGGGCAGGGGCGGGAGCCCGCCCTCTTTACAGTCTCTACTATCGCGTCGATTATGCCCTCAACGCCCTGAGCGGGCTTCAGCATGTACAGCGCCGACATGTTCTCGCTGCCGAACCCCTTGGGCATGAATGTCAGCTTCACCCTGTCGCCTGCAACTATTTCGGTATGAATGGCGGCGGGGGTGTTGTCGGCGGTGTTTTTGCGGGTGATTGGGTCGCATACAGATTTCCTGAAGTATCCGTCGGCATAGGCGCGCCTCACTCCGTCGTTCACGGCCTCGTACACAGGCCTTCCCGTAAGGCACACCTCGTTTCCTATCTCTAAAATGACGACGGCCATGCCGGTATCCTGGCAAACGGGCATTTGCTTTTCGCGCGCGATGTAGCTGTTTTCGATGAGTTCGCCCAATGCAAACTTTGCCGCGCCGTCAGCTTCGCGTTCGTATGCGTCCGCAAGCGCCGCCCTGCATGAAGAAGTAAGGTTCACTCCCGCGTGCCTTGCCGCACGGTATACGGCGCTTTCTATCTCTTCGGTATCCAACAATCTCATAATCTGAAAGTCCTTTGTATGTGATCGACATATTCATTTTAATACTTTTTGGAATAAAAGTAAAACAATTAATTTACTTGAAGGCCCGTTTGCTGTATAATTATCGTATGGAACGGAATGTTAACACCGAGAGCGGCATGGGCTGCGTTACGGGCGGCATAGTTTTCAGTGCGGCCGTGGTCGCCTACATATGCCTCAACATAATATTTTCGTTGATATGTTCGGCAACGAATTTTACGGCGGAGAGCGATGCATATATCTATATAAGTTACCTCTTGGCGCCCGCAGCCGTCGCAATAAGCGTTCCGATCGTATTAAAGCGTAGGCGCGTTTCCTTTAAAGTTGTATTGCCGTTAAAACTTTCGACGGCAAAGAATGCGGTAAAGTGGTGCGGTGCGGCCGTGCTCCTTGCGTTCGGCTTGCTTTTTTCGTTGAGCTGGCTCAACTTAGGTTTTGAAAGATTGCTCAACCTGTTCGGTTATGAAAGCACCGCAAGCTACTTTCCCGACCTTTCGGGAGGGCGGGTAGCGCTTGCGCTTCTGGTCATGGCGGTAATTCCCGCGGTTTTTGAAGAGGTGCTCTTCCGCGGCGCGCTTCTGCAGAATATAAGAGAGGAGGCAGGCGAGTTCAATTCAATTTTCCTCTGCGGAATGTGCTTTGCGCTCTTTCACGCCAGCCCCGTGCAGACTATCTATCAGTTCGTCTGCGGCTGTGTGTTTGCGCTTCTCGCTCTCCGCGCCCGTTCTCTTATACCCTGCATGCTCGCCCACTTTTTAAACAATGCCGCCATAATAGTTCTTCAGGCTTGCGGACTGGATACTGCCGGCACGCTTTTCGACTGGGCTCCCCTGTGGGCTGCGGTGCTTATAACCGTGCTCTCGGCACTGTCATTTCTGGGTGGCATGGCCATACTGATACTTGGCCGCGCCCCTTTAAATAAGCCTGTAAAGGGCGGCGTTAAATATTTCTTCCTCGCGGCGTGCGTCGGCATTCTCGCCCTCGCCGCGCTGTGGATAGCGGGGCTGTTCTGATTATGCAAAAGGTAAACATCGTCTGCGTCGGCAAGATAAAAGAGAGCTTCTACCGCGAGGCCGTGGCAGAGTATTCAAAGCGCCTTTCGCGCTTCGTCAATTTTGAAATACGCGAGATCGCCGAAGGTAAAAATCTTGAAGAGGAGGCCGAGGGCATTCTGCGCGCGGCAAGGGGCTATGTTATAGCGCTCTGTATAGAGGGCAAAAAGTTTTCGAGCGAGGCGCTCGCCGCCGAACTTAAAAAACAGTACGACAGGGGCACCGAAGTCACTTTCATAATAGGCTCGTCCTGCGGCCTTTCAGACAAAGTGAAGCAGGCTGCGAATCTTAAACTTTCGTTCTCCGACATGACCTTTCCCCACCAGCTTATGCGCGTTGTGCTGTGCGAGCAGATATACCGAGGTTATATGATAAACAGCGGCAGCGAATATCATAAATGAAGCGTTTCCCTCGTTGCGGCTTTGGCTCTGCCGCGTAAAGACGAGTATTTATAATAATATGGTAATGCGGCACTGCATACCATATTATCATGATATACGACGAAATCAGGGACTTCTACTATAATTTCAGCGGCAAAAAGTGCATTTTGGGTTATTCGTTCGGCGGCAGGGCGATATTCGCCATGCATACGGGCGGCACCGGCAGGCAGTTTATAGCCGTTTACGCCGTGCATGCGCGAGAGTGGGTCACAGCGCGGCTTGCGCTCGAACATATCCGCCGCGGCGTTGCCGCAGGCTGGGGCGGCTGGATAGTGCCTTTGCTAAACCCTGACGGGGCCATTATCTCACAGACGGTAAATGCCATGTGGAAAGCAAATATGCGCGGCGTGGACTTAAACTGCAATTTTGACGCCCGCTGGGGCACGGGCTCGCTCAATACACGCGTTCGCGGCGCGGAGAACTGCACGGGCGACTATCCCTTTTCCGAGCCCGAAAGCAAGGCGCTGCGCGATTTTACGCTCAAAGTTATGCCCTGCGTGACCTTTGCCTTTCACACAAAGGGCGGGGAAATATACTGGGAATTTTGCGGCGGCGGCGATGAATTCGGTGCAAGAATTCTGGCGGCCGCTACGGGATACCGCACAAAGCTCATTACGGGTTCAGCGGGCGGCTATAAGGATTGGTGTATAGAGCGGCTGAACATTCCTGCATACACGATAGAGTGCGGCGATGACCATCTTTCGCACCCGATAAAGGACGTTAAGGACATCAGGGAATGTTTTGGCGCGTTGAAATTTTTTACGGAAAGATATGGACGTTAAATTTATGAAGAGCGCATTAAAGTGCGCGCAGAAGGCGTATGAAGAGGGCGAGGTGCCCATAGGCGCGGTGGTTGTATGCGACGGCAAGATCGTCGGCCGCGGGCACAACAGGCGGACAAGCAGGCAGATCGCCACCGCTCATGCCGAGATCGAGGCAATCGAAAAGGCGTGCAAAAAACTGAAGAGCTGGCGGCTTCCTGAGTGTGAAATTTATGTAACGCTCGAGCCCTGCCCGATGTGCATGGGCGCCATTTTAAATGCGCGCATAAAGAAGGTCTATTTCGGCGCATATGAGGCCAAGGGGCGCTCGCTCACCGACATAATTGCAAATTCGGGCATACTCAATCACAAAGCCGAAGTTATCGGCGGTGTGATGGAACAGGAATGTGCTGCTATTCTTTCGGGCTTTTTCTCGGAGATGAGGGAGCGCGTAAAGCGGGGAGATGAGTAAGAGCAGAGTACATGGCGCCCGCTGCCGCCGTCAAACCGATTGTAACAGTTGTGTAAAAATATCGTAAAAAAATATTTTGCATATCTGCCCTTTTAAGGTTGACAATGAGTGCCGTTAAATATAAAATATTTAATGCGCTTCACCGATGCTGCCTGTTTAATAGGTAGCCGAGGGGGATTTTGGTCGGCGATGTTATGGCGCGCGGAAAACTTAATATACAACAAAAAATGAACGCCCGCTGAGGTAGAACGGCGCGCTTCAAATACAAAAGCATTTCGGAGGCATATCCCCAATGATCAATCACGGCAACGAGATCAAGATTTTTTCCGGCAATTCAAACAAGCCGCTTGCTCAGGCCATAGCGTCCAAGCTCAATACATCTTTGGGCGACATGGAGGTAACCCACTTTTCCGACGGTGAAATTTATGTCCGCTATGAAGAGTCCATAAGGGGCAAAGACGTATTCCTCGTTCAGTCGACGAGCAGTCCCGTCAACAATAACCTTATGGAACTGCTGATCATGATCGATGCGGCAAAGCGCGCAAGTGCAGGCAGGATCACCGCAGTAATTCCCTACTTCGGCTATGCCCGTCAGGACAGAAAGGCGCGTTCTCGCGAACCCATAACGGCAAAACTTGTTGCCAACCTCATAACGTCTGCAGGCGCCGACAGAGTGCTCACTATGGACCTTCACTGCATGCAGATACAGGGATTCTTTGATATTCCTCTGGATAATCTTATCGGCGGCCCCACGCTGTATAACTATTTCAAACCCAAGGTCGACGACAACTTCGTGGTTGTATCTCCCGACATAGGTTCTGTGTCGCGCGCAAGGAAGGTCGCTGCGCGCATGGACGCCAAGATGGCTATCATCGATAAGCGTCGTCCCAAGGCCAACGTGATGGAGGTTATGAACATAATAGGCGACGTTGAGGGCAAAAACTGCCTAATGGTCGACGATATGATAGATACTGCCGGCACTATAGTGCAGGGCGCAAAGGCCTTGAAGGATGCAGGCGCAAAAGAAATTTATGCCTGCTGCTCGCACGGTGTACTTTCCGGTCCCGCAATAGAAAGGCTTGCGGCATCTCCAATACAGGAGCTTGCAATTCTCGATACCATAAATATCCCGCAGGAGAAAATGCTTCCTTCCTTCAGGATAATCTCCACGGCCTCCATCTTCGCCTCGGCTATCGAAAACGTTTACCTCGATAAGCCCATGTCCAAGATATACGACTGATATTGCCCCGCAGCGGCAGTGCAAATTGCAAAAATTAAGCGCCACAGTAGATGCTGTGGCGTTTTAAATAAAAGAACCGTCCGCCGTTTTATCGGTATCAAGGTAGTTTATACAATGTATATAATAGTGGGGCTGGGCAACCCCGAAGAAAAATATGCCAAAACCTTTCACAACATGGGATTCAACGCCGCCGCCGACGCGGCTGCTATTTTAGGCGCAAAGTTTAAAAAAAAGGAGTGTTCCTCCTATGTGGCCGAGGCCTATGTAAACGGCGAAAAGGTAATAATCGCCCGCCCGCTTACATATATGAATTTAAGCGGCGTGGCTGTAAAGCAGCTGCTTGCAAAGTACGGCGCAAAGCCTTCGCAGCTCGTCGTTATCTACGACGACTTCGATATCCCCAAGGGTAAAATAAGGATACGCCCTTCGGGCAGCGCGGGCACGCATAACGGTATGCGCTCCGTCATTTCCGAGATGGGCACGCAGGACTTTGCGCGCATACGCATAGGCATCCGCGATCCCGAGGTGAATATACCCATAATTAACTACGTCCTCTCCGAAGTGAGGAGGGAGGACTACGACCTGTTCATCTCCGCGTGCGGCAGGGCGGCGGAGGCCGCAGTTGCCCTCTCGAAGGGCGAGCCCGTGGAAGAGGTGATGACTAAGTTCAACGGTTAAAACCGTTCGGCAAAGAGCGGCGCGTTTGCTGTTGAGATATAAAAAAGTTTTTTATTGCAACTTAAAGGGCGCGCGCGCCCGTAATGGTAACCTGCTTTGAAGAAGGACTTTTTTACTTACGAAAACTTAGGGGGAGACTATGTCTCCCTTGCAGAAGATATCCGCCTCGGCGTGCCGACGGCGGTTTTCGGCGTTTCAGAGCCGCATAAATATCTCACTGCGTCGCTCTGTTGCGGGAGCATGCTCTATGTGACGGCCGATGCGATCTCGGCGCGCAGGGCGGCCGAGGCGCTGAGGTGCCTTACAGGAAGGAAGGTGGTGCTTCTGCCTGCAAAGGACGACGTACTATTATACAAAGAGGCCGTCTCGCGCGAAACGCTGTTCGCCCGTCTCTCAGCGGCGGAACGGATATATTCGGGCGTTTGCATAGTAGTATGCGACGCAGAATCGGCCATGCAGCTCTTCCCTGCACGCGGAAAGAACATAAAGCTCGCCGTAGGTACGGAGCTCGACTATGTAAATCTGCCATCTGAGCTCGTTGCCATGGGATATACCCGCGAATACGAGGTGGAGGCAAAGGGTAGCTTTGCTGTACGCGGCGATATCCTCGATATTTTTCCGATAAACTGCGAAAATCCCGTCCGCATAGACTTTTTCGGCGACACCGTCGAAAGAATACGTCCTTACGACGCCGTGTCCGGCGAGCGGCTCAAAGAAATAGCTTCGGTAGAGATATTGTGCGCCGCAGAGGCTATTATTCCCGATGGCGATTTGCAGACGGTTAAGAGCGAGCTTGCGGCGGGTCTTAAAAAGTTTTCCGACATAAAGGCCTTCGGCAGGGCGCGCGCCATCGCTGACGATATCATCACTAAGGCAGAAGGGGGAGCTCCGTTTGCGGGAGCTTCATACCTCATGCCGCTGCTCTCCAATGTCACAACGCTCTTCGATGTTTTGCCAGAGGATACGGTCGTGTATCTGGATGAATGCAAACTCATCCGTGACAGAGTGGAGGGCCTCTATTCCGAGCATGAAAACAGATTCAAAGAACTTAAGGCGGGCGGCGAAGTATTTGATTTTTCGTTCTACCAGATCATCCCCAAGGATAAGTTCTATTCTCATCTGACGTCTTTTTCAGATATTTCACTCCAGACTTTCTTCGGGAGTACTTTTTTCTTTCAGCCGCTTAAGACATACAATTTACGTTCGACGCCCGCACCATCCTATCTTAATTCATTTGCCGACCTTTTGACGGATGCGCGCAACTGGATGAAGGGCGGCTACCGTGTGCTCGCCTTCACGGGCTCGGTCTCGCGCACCGAAAAGCTCATGCAGGCGTTTATAGACGAGGGACTGGCCGTAAACCCCGTCCCCGACACACTCTATGCCATGCGCGGTATAGCAGTATCTTCGGAGAAGCTCGCCCACGGCCTTGTTCTGCATGAGAGCAAGCTGGTCATTTTAGGCAGCGGCGATATGTACACAAAGTCGTCGCAGCCCAAACGCATACGCCGCAAGCGCGGCGATATGTTTACCGCGCCCGAAATAGGCCAGTACGCCGTGCACGAAAAGCACGGTATCGGCAAGATAACGGGCACCCAGAAGATAGAGACGACCGACGGGATTAAGGAATATATCTCCATTGAATATAAGGGCGGCGACATGCTGTACGTGCCAGTGGAGCAGATGGATATCCTCTCCAAGTACGTCGGGCAGGACAATCCCTCGCTCTCCAAGATAGGCGGTGCGGAGTTCGAGAGAATAAAGGAGCGCGTGCGCCAGTCAATAAAAAAGATGGCGTTCGACTTGAAGGAGCTGTATGCCGAGAGGAGCAAAAAGAAGGGCTACCGCTTCCCCGAAAACACTGTCATGATGCAGGAGTTCGAGGATGCCTTCGAGTATGAAGAAACTCCCGACCAGCTCAGCTCCATAGCCGAAATCAAGGCGGATATGTGCTCCGACAAGGTAATGGACAGGCTGCTGTGCGGCGACGTAGGCTACGGCAAGACGGAAGTCGCGCTGCGCGCTGCATACCTCTGCGTGCTTGGCGGCAAGCAGGCCGCCATAATGTGCCCCAGCACCATACTTTCCGAACAGCACTACAACACCGCATGCGCCCGCTTTGCCGACTTCGGCGTGAGGGTGGAGAAGCTCAACCGCTTCAAAACGCCCAAGGAGCAGCAGAATACTCTGAAACGGCTGGCAAACGGCGATATCGATCTCATTATAGGTACTCACCGTCTGCTCTCCGACGACGTAAAGTTCTATGATTTAGGTCTTTTGGTGCTCGACGAAGAACAGCGCTTCGGCGTGGAGCACAAGGAGAAGATAAAGCATATAAAGAACGATATCGACTGCCTCACCATGACGGCGACGCCTATCCCGCGTACGTTGCATATGTCTCTTTCGGGCATAAGGGACATAAGCACCATAAATACGCCTCCGCAGAAGCGCATGCCCGTACAGACTTACGTCGTAGAGGAGACGGAAACGCTCATACGCGATGCCTGCGTGAGGGAACTTTCTCGCGGCGGGCAGGTGTTTATTCTGTATAACAGGGTGGAGACGATATCTACGTTTGCGGGAAAGATCGCCGAGATTGTGCCTGAGGGCAAGGTGTGCTACGCCCACGGCAGAATGGACAAGGACCTCCTGGAGGGCAACATGATGGCCTTCTACAGGGGCGAAAAGAACATTCTTGTCACCACTACCATAATAGAAAACGGCATCGACCTTCCGAATGCCAATACAATAATAGTCATCGACGCCGACAGGCTGGGTATCTCCCAGCTGTATCAGCTCCGCGGCAGGGTGGGCAGGAGCAGCCGCCTTGCGCAGGCGTACTTTACTTTCAAGCCCGAAAAGGTGATGACGAGCGATGCGTCAGCGCGCCTCAAGGCAATAATGCAGTTCACCGAGCTCGGATCCGGCTTCAAGATCGCCATGCGCGATCTGGAGATAAGAGGGGCGGGCAACGTTTTGGGTGCCGAACAGCACGGACACATGGACAAGGTCGGTTACGAGCTGTATTCAAAAATGCTCAAAGAGGAGATATCCGGAGAGAGTTCAGCGAGCGTCGAGCTCGATATTAAGGCTACGGCTTACATTCCCGAAAACTACATTGAGTCGCCTGCGGGCAGAATGGATTGCTACAAGCAGATCGCCGAAATACGCACCGCCAAAGACTACAACCGGGTGTATCTTTCCATAGAGGAGAACTACGGCAAGCTGCCCAAAGAGGTGCTCAGTCTGCTCACCATCGCGGTACTCAAGGCGTACGCCTCAAGGTTTGCTGTGGCAAAGATAGGTGTGAGCGCAAAGGAGGCTTATCTTGAATTTGCTTCTCTTCAGGCGCTAGGCAATAAAAAGCTGAACGGTGCTATGGATGCGTATAGCTCTGAGATACAGGTATCAATGACTAATTTGCCGCGAATAAATTTCCGGCCGCAGTCTAATCCCGCCGCAAGTATGCTCATGATGACAAAATTTTTAAAATTTGCGGTAAGTTTCACCTAAAATTTAGAAAAATGATTTGCTATACCGCTCAAATTATTATATAATGATAAATGTGTTTGTGCGCAACATGCGAATTCAAACAGAAAAGTCAAAATAAACGCAGGATACTTTGCGGAGAAACTTTAATGAAAAAGAGAACTAAAATTTTATCTTTAGTAACGGCCGGAGCAATAGCTTGCTCGGTTTCGCTTGCAGGCTGCTCGCTTGTGTCTACTTTATCGCAGGCTGATATGGAGCAGGTTATCGCTGAGGTAAATATCAGTGAATCTGAAAATCTCAGCTCGGATCTTTCAGCCTATACTGGTGCGATAGGTTCGGGTACGACCATTTTAAAGCGCGAACTTGTGGCCTATTTCCTCAACGCGGGTTCTTCCCTCGTTCAGAACGGCAGTACCTATGGTGAAGCCTTTGAAACTCTTGCCGAAACGCTTGTAAACAATGCTGTGCTCGTGCAGTATGCAACCCTTGTTACTCTCAAGGATATGGCAGAGGATGCTTCGTTTACCGAATTTTCCGATGCTGCCGGTGCTGTTGCCTGGTTTAATGGCTTTGAAACCGATGTCGAAAGGTATGAGGCTCTTCTCGATTATCAGGAGAGTATCGACGATTACGAAGGCGAAGACAATGTTGATTATGTGCTTTTAACGCAGTATACTCTCATGTCGTCGCTCAATGAGAGCATCGACAGCTACGAAGAGAGCAATCTCGATTCCGAGCACGACCACAGCACCTCTTCGGCGACTGTGCCTACCGGCGTCGATACGGAAGTTGATAACTTCTATCCCGTTGATTCTGACGGCAACCTTGATTACGGCATCTATACCGGCTACGGCGATTATCTCCTCTCCGACAGCGGCATCTATTCGGAAGACGCTTTAGAGGGTACCACGATGTGGTCGCGCAGGCAGGCGTATAACTCGCTTATACAGGTTCTCGACGCAAACTATCTGATAACCGAGGACGACGATATCCGCGACGTGTGGAGTTTGAGCTACGTTCAGTCGGACTATCTCAATCTGCTCCGTCAGCAGATGCTTTCCAACTATTACGATTTATATGAGAAAGAACTTGAGGAAAGTATAGAAGCAAACAGCTACGCTTATGTTTCCGACAGGTATGAAGAGCTGGTTGCTCAGCAAACGGCTAATTATTCTTCCTCTGTAAGCAATCTCGAAACTGCAATGAGCAGTCTTTCGGATACATCGTTTATTTTATATGCGCCCGATACTGACAACGGCAATAAGTTCGGCTATGTGTATAATATTTTGCTTCCGTTCAGTTCGCAGCAGAATGTTCAGCTCACTTCCCTCTCATCGCAACTTTCCAACGATGTGATCACTCAGGATCAGTATTACCAGTTCCGTAACAATATATTGGGCAATATAACTACCACCGACCAGCGCTCTGCATGGTTTAACGGCGGAGTTGATTACAGTTTCGACGCGTCTGACAGCGGTCTTGATTATTACAACGGCGGTGACAGTGACCGCGACATTCTGTTCTTTGAAGATAACCTCACGAATACTGAAAGGTATCAGACGCTTGAAAAGTATTACGGAATGTACACATATAACGGTACGGCCGTAAAGAACTCTGACGACAGTTACACACTCATCCCTAACAATCTTACAATAGATGATATGCTGGGTGAATTTTCGGGATATCTTGAATTTGTTCTCGGCGATAATGTTGTGGATTACGGGTATTGGTCCGAAGACGGCAGCTTTACCTCGTCCGACGGTGCTGCCTACTATGGCAATACTGTGTTTACGGATGAGAATGACGAGATCGACTATTCAAAGTTTATGTATGCTTACGGCAAAGTAGATCTCGGTACGTTTGTTGCCTCCGACCTCATGAATGAAAATTCCGATTATTATAAAGCTATGAGCATTGTGAACGAACTTCAGTATGCTTATACGACCGATACCGGAATTCTTTCAAGATATGTTGGTTATGACATCAGCGCTTATACTACAGATTTTATCAAGGAATTTGAATATGCGGCACAGTATGCCATAAGAGAGGGCGGAGTAGGTTCGTTTGCCGTTTGCGCCGGTGACTATGGTTGGCATCTTATCTATGTGACGTATGTGCTTGAGCCCGGCGAAGACGGGGAGATATATGATGTTGATTGGAGCAGAATAACTACCGAAGGCACATTTGAGTATAACTTCTACGATATGCTTAAGAGCTCCGACCTTGAGAATGCTTCGACGAGGCTTCAGAGCGATATCCTTCAGAATCTCTATCAACTTGATTCGTCCGTTCTTCTTTACGAAGACAGGTATAGCGATCTTACCAGCCTGACGACGGGAAGCAGCAGCTCATCAGATTCAACGACTACGTCATAAAACTGACTTGATTGTTTAAAGTGTAATAAAGAGCCTCGCAGATTTGCGCGGCTCTTTTTTTGTCAGGTTGAGTATATTGCAGATGAATCGAATATCGTAGTTTTGCAGAGCATATGATATTATAAATTTCTTTGCTCGGCAGTAGATGATGACAATATTTCAGGCATTGATTTTAGGTGTTTTGCAGGGCCTTACAGAGTTTCTTCCGATATCATCCAGCGGACATCTCGTGCTCGCTCAAAGGCTTATGAACGTTGAACTTGGCGGCGCGGATTTGCTGTTTGATCTTACTCTGCATATAGGCTCGCTTTTTGCGGTGCTTGCTGCGTTCAGAAAACAGATCTTCGCGCTGTTTAAAAGGCCGTTTAAAACTCTGGCGCTTTTAGCAGTTGCCACAATTCCTGCGGCGGCAGCCGGCCTTTTGCTGGGAGATATTGTTGACGAAGTGTTTTTCGGCGGTGCTTACCTTGTATTCGGTTTTGGCATATCGGCAGTTTTGCTTACTGTGGCGCAGATGCGGTCAAAGAGGGGTGATGGCTTGCCGCCGCTTAAATTCCGCCATGCTGCGGCAATGGGTGTGGCCCAGGCAGTTGCGGTCATTCCCGGAATTTCCCGCAGCGGGGCTACGGTGACGGCAGGCATAATCGCAGGAGGGAACAGGGATGAAGTTGCAAACTTTTCCTTTCTATTGAGTATTCCCGTAATACTAGGCGGGTTTGTTGTCACTTTGGCGAAAGGGTTGTATAGCGGCGAAATCAGCTCCGCAATCGTTATTGCCGGCGGCAATATAGGAATATGTGCGGCGGTAGGCGTAGCGGCTTCAGCTGTAGCGGGCCTGTTTGCAATAAAAGTGATGTTGAAGAGTATTTCATCCGGGAAATATACTCCGTTTATAATTTATCTCTGCGCACTTGCAATAGCATGTGCGGCGCTCAGCTTTTGCGGAGTAATATAGTAAATAGATTATGGAAGGTCGGCAGTTCGATTTGCCGATCTTTTAATTTGTATAGTACTATGTCGTACATAGTTGTCTGTTTTTATATTAATAAAGTACGGCGCATACATCATGAGCTCGGTTTAGTAAAAACATGCAGGCATATTGTTGCCTTTTACCGAAATATTCTATATAATTGACTGAGGAATACCCGCGGCAACGCGGAGCTACGGAGTTTTTATGCAGGAAATACTTTCTGTGTGCAATCTGAAAAAACAGTTCAAATTATCATACAAGCAACAGAAACTGCAACGCACCTCAAAGAAGATTTTAACGGCGGTAGACGGTCTGTCGTTTACCGCATGCAAGGGCGAAATTTTCGGTTTGCTCGGTCCTAACGGCGCAGGCAAAACTACAACGCTGAGAATGCTGGCGACTTTGATTTCTCCCGATTCCGGAGATGCTTATATTGACGGATGCAGTATTGTAAAGCAGCCCGAAGAGGTACGTTCAAAGATAGGCTTTCTGACGGGCGAACTTAAGCTTGAGGATTTTTTTACGCCGAACTATCTTTTCAATTTCTTCAGTGAACTCTATGGCGTGCCCGCAGACGTTCGTGCGCGCAGAAAAAACGAATTGTTCGCGCGGTTCGGCATTGACAATTTTGCCGAGGTCAAACTTGCCAACCTTTCTACAGGTATGAAGCAGAAGGTCTCTTTAGTCATTTCGGTTGTAAATGATCCCGATTTTATTATATTTGACGAACCTACCAACGGCCTCGACGTTCTTACCGCCAAAACCGTGACTGATTTTCTTTTGGAACTCAAGGCGCAGGGCAAGACGATCATTCTCTCAACGCATATCTTTTCTCTCGTAGAAAAGATATGCGACAGGGTTGGCATAATCATAGACGGTAAATTGGCTGCGCTAGATACTGTGGAAAAAATGACTGGAGAAAAGGGCCTTGAAGACGTATTCTTCGATATCTATGCCGGCGTGGCGGGAGGTGCGCAATGAAGCAAAGATTCCGGGGAATGGCGGCGATAATCAAAAAGGAATTTGCCCGCTTCTTTCTCGACAGGCGCATGCTTTTGACTACTGTAATTCTGCCCGGACTGCTCATATATGTCGTCTACACGATCATTGGTTCGTTTGTTTCCGGGCTTGCGGGCGGAGCCGGCGCATACTCGGTTGCCGTGCGAAATATGTCCGATTATCTTTCGCCCGTGTTCGGTCAATCGGAAGTATTTGAAATTTCTGATGCTACAGAGAGCGACGACTACTATAAAGATATGGTGAGTTCGGGTGAGCTTGATATATACGTTATTTTTCCCGAAAGTTTTGACGCCGACATCACTGAGATAGTTGCGGGCGGCGGGGCTTCTTCGCCAAACGTGGAAATATATTACAATTCTTCAAACGATAATTCTTCTGCGGCCTATTCGGCCTTTGTCGGCGTGCTCGATGCATTTGAAGAGAGTATATCCAATGTATTCGATGTGAATGCGGGGTCGGCAGATTATGATCTGTCTCAAACTTCGGCGGCAAGTTACATTCTGAGTGCCATCGTCCCTATGGTATTGCTCGTCATGCTGTTCAGCGGCTGTATGGCAGTCGCCCCGGAATCTATAGCGGGGGAAAAGGAGAGGGGTACATTTGCCACAATGCTCGTGACCCCGGTAAAGCGCTCGCACATAGCAGTCGGAAAAATTATAAGTTTGAGTTGTATTTCGCTTTTAAGCGGAATGTCGAGTTTTTTGGGACTTATCCTGTCGTTGCCAAACCTGATGGGAGGGGTGATAGGCGGTATCGACCTGTCTATGTTTAATGCGGGGCACTATTTTATGATGCTTGGCGTAATGCTCGCAACGGTTCTGTTGCTCGTTGCCGCCATATCGTGCATATCCGCGTTAGCAAAGAGCGTGAAGGAGGCAAACAGTTACGTCGGCCCGCTTAATATAATTGTTATGGTGGTTGGGTTGCTTTCCTCGTTCGTCGGAAGTTCCGGTTCGCCGTTTATGTATCTCATTCCCGTGTACAACAGCGCGATGCTTGTGACCGATGTGATGGCGCTTGCGGCGTCCCCGCTCAACTTTATTATAACTTTAGTTTCAAACATCGTGTATGCAGGTCTGCTCGTATTTTTGCTCACGCGCATGTTCAACAGCGAAAAGATAATGTTCAATAAGTAAGTTGCAGAAAAAGTGATGCGTATAAAAGTAACATGTGAACGGCACAAATATTGTACCGTTCACATGCACTGCAAAAAGGTTGAAGCCGCCCGCGCAAAAGCGCGGGCGGCCCGTTCTTTCAAAAAAACTGTGCAGTCTCTTTTGCCGCAACAAACCGAAGCGTTAAACTATGCAGGTGACTCCCGCAAAGCTACCTTATGGCACACCTTCGGACTGTTTAGTGCTGCTATATCCCTATCCTGACACGGTTCGCAGCTTCCGGTTGCATAAGACCTTGCGATCAACGCCCCTTACAGAGCGCGGCCTTCCATCTGCTGCGTCGAGAGAGACCATTCGGCCCTGCTGTAGCGGATTGCAGGTACAGGGCACCGCTAACTCCCCGCCTAGCACAGCTTATTTATTGTAGCAGAAAAGCAAATTTATTGCAAGCGTTTACTTTATTTTTTTGCGCAAAATAAATATTGACTTGACTTTTTGTGGCGCTTGGCATAAAATTTAATGGTAAGATTTGGCCGCGATTACCCGCGGCGCTTCAATGAATAAAGGAGAATATTTGTATGGCTGAAAATTGTTCGCACGACTGCGCGTCGTGCGGTGAAGACTGCCCTTCGCGCGAGGGGGCAAGTCTTAAAAAACAGCCCCACGCTATGAGTGATATAAAGCGTGTTATAGCTGTTGTGAGCGGCAAAGGCGGCGTGGGTAAGTCGATGACGTGCGCGCTTTTGGCTGCGGCATCGCAGGCAAAGGGTAATGTTACCGCCGTCATGGATGCAGACATAACCGGCCCTTCGATTCCAAAGATGTTCGGCGTGCACGATAGGGCGAGGGGAGACGAGTTCGGAATCTATCCGTGCGTATCCCAAGAAGGTGTGCAGATGATGAGCATGAACCTGCTTTTAGAGAACGAGGACGATCCCGTCGTCTGGCGCGGCGCGCTCATATCCGGCACAGTTTTGCAGTTCTGGACGGACGTGATATGGCAGGGTGTAGACTTTATGTTTGTCGATATGCCTCCCGGAACGGGAGACGTACCGCTTACGCTCTTCCAAAGTATCCCTTTGGACGGCATAATCGTCGTGACGACCCCGCAGGATCTCGTTGGAATGATAGTTTCAAAGGCCATAAACATGGCTCAGATGATGAACGTGCCTATTCTCGGCATAGTGGAGAACATGAGCTATCTCACCTGTCCCGACT
>ERZ1643247.1553-NODE-1553-length-20602-cov-7.516669_pt1 | contig 20602 bp, 10 predicted proteins | sample MGYA00579264_ERZ1643247 | MGnify/ENA primary metagenome ERZ1643247 (study PRJEB29033, sample SAMEA4952262) | chicken gut metagenome | biome: Broiler Chicken; feature: Gastrointestinal Tract; material: Caecum | place: Ireland | collected 2018 | study: Broiler... | reverse complement strand
ACAAACTTTCCTACAATTACTGAATCCGCCGCATTATATGTAAGCTGAAACAGATTGCCCAGCACAAGAGGTATTGTAAATTCTGTTAATTGAGGGATAATCCGTCCCTCTGTCATATCTGTCGTCATTGCCAACCCTTCCTTTCAGACGAACATTATACCACGCTCCTGCAATTGTGGACCCACAGAAAAGAAAAACAATCGCTGATAACGGATTTTCGTTTTATTTTGGTATAAACGGGCATAATAATGCTGTTAAAACGAAGAAGGAGGTTCCCGAAATGGATGAACAGACAAGAAAACTGCTGGAAGAATGCAGCAGCGGATGTAAAATGGCAATCAGCAGCCTGGAGCAGATCACCGGATATATCAGAGACACCAATCTGAAAAAACTTGTGGAAAGCTATATTTCCCGCCACAAAGATCTGGAGGCTGAAGCAGTAAAAGCGCTCCAGGATTCGGGAAATGACGCAAAAGATCCCGGCGCGCTCTCCAGCGCTTTCGCCTGGTTCACTACAGAAATGAAGCTTACATTCAACGACGACAATACCCAGATTTCCAAACTTCTTATGGACGGCTGCAACATGGGAATCAAAACTCTGGGCGAACGGATGAATACACTGAACCAGGCAGACGGCAGTGCGCAGTCGCTGGCCCGGAAGATCATAAAAGCAGAGCAGGACCTGATGAAGGAACTGCAGGCGTTTTTGTAAAAAAGCTGAAAAATAAGAGGATACCGCTCCATCACCCCATTTGATGATTTTGCGGTATCCTCTTTTTCCTGCTCCCTGCTGGCCTTTGCAGTATGTAATTAATCTTTTTTCCGTCTCTTTACAGTTACTGCGGCACCGGCTGCCGTACCTACCAGAACCACCGCCGTAAGATACGGCATCAGATTGAGGGGATCACCGGTCTGAACCGCTCCCCCGTTTCCGGTATTTTCTTCATCCCCGCCGGATCCTGCAGATGGCTCTTCCGAATCATCAGATCCGCCCGGCGCCGCCGAATTATCCGGCTCTTTCTGCTCGCCCGGGTCACTGGGTTCGCTCGGATCAACAGGTTCCGGCTGTTCCTCCTCATGATATACTTTTACTTCGAAGAACGACAATTCCTTTTTCAGGGTACAGTCAATCCGTATTTTCTGTGCAGTAACAGGGTCGAATGTTACCGTATGCACGTTCTGCATTACATTGCCGTTCATGTCTCTGTACAGATTTTCATCCAGCGTGCCGTCCCACTGTTCCAGATCCGCGCGCTGTACTTCATAGTCAGCATCTGTTCCGGAAACGTCTTCCGAATCGAAGAATTTTATCCAGTGCTCCCCGTCCTGGTAACTCAGAGTAAAACTATCCAGTCTTCCGTTTCTTATATTTTCCGGATCTTCTGCATTTACATATTCATCAATTACGAGTCTGTCGAAAGTTTTTTCTTCTCCAAAATCAATTTCAAACCATGTATCATCCGCATTTTCGTTCAAGCTGGACCATCTGGACATGGGGTCTGCATCCAGTGCCTTATCCGGTCCCTGATCTGAATAGTTTTCCCCGCTGTTTGCAGCCGAGGCATCCAATGCCAGATTCTCTGATCTGTGATGCGTAATTTTAACTGCTCCATGCCAGGAACTTCCGTCAACAGAAGCGGCCCGGATCTCATACTCCTTATCCTGGCCGGATCCGTTTTCAGGGAAACTTAAGACTGCGGTCTGCTCACTGCCGTTTCCTGTCGTATATGCATTCAGTCCGTCAACCGGCTGCCCGTTCTCAAAGGCCTGTACCAGCATTCCTTCTTCCAGATTGGTTCCCGTTACTTTTATCCTGCTTTCTCCGCCGGCCGGTTCAATATCTGTTCTGGAAGCAATAACCGTATCAATCTCTTCGTTTCCCGGTATCCTGTCTTCGAATTCAAGCTTTACTATATAGGGATTCTCTCTTCCGTTTGGCGATTCAGCCGGAAGCTGAAGCGTTAACCCGTCTGCATTCTGGCTGTATGTAATATCTTCAGCGCTTCCCAGCAGGGAAATCCTGTCAAGTTCTGAAAGACTGAAGTCGCTGCTGTTCAGCGTCTCAACCTGAACCTGTCCGGACTCCGGCCACTTCATGCCGATAACATACAGACTTTTCTTATCCTTGCTCGTAGTAAAGCGGATATCCTTTTCGGTAAAAATGTTGGTCTCCGAGAATCCTCCGCCTTCCACCTGTGTGGGGCCTTCCCCGAACGTATACCAGGGCCGGGTAGAAAAGATTCCTTCCCCGTTTACATCAAGCCAGGCGCCGATTTCTGTCAGAATGTTCACCGCTTCCTCCGGCATCTCCCCATACTTATCCGGACCCACATTCAGCAGCAGATTTCCGTTTTTACTTACCACATCAATCAGCAGACTGATCAGACTGACAGGGGACTTGTAGCTGTCGCCCTGTACATAGCTCCAGGAGCTGTTGCTTACCGAAGAGCAGGTCTGCCAGGCCATCGGAAGGATCTCCGACGCCTGTCCTCGTTCTATGTCATATACTGCCGAGCCTTCCGGCAAGTTATACTTGTAATTTACCACAACGCCTTCCGGATTGGTCGTTTCCGCCCTGTTATAATAATAGCTCAGCGCCTGCGCTGTATAGGGCGTCTGATCCAGCGTCCAGTCATAATAAAGGAGATCCGGTTCAAATTTGTCGATGAGCTCTTTGCTTCTCTGGTACCAGTTTTCCATATGCGCGGAAGAATAATACCGGTTCGCGTCATCCGTAACATCCGCCGTACATGTCCCGCCGTTGTTATACAGATCAAACCAGCGGGGATCAGACGCATCTGCATCCGGATCATTTTTTCCCCCCTGATAGTATAGCTGATTTTCCAGGAAATGATTGGATACGCCGAATTTCAGGCCTGCCTTTTGCACTTCATCCTGAAGGGTGGCAATCACATCGATTTCCGGACCGATATCCGCCACATTCCAGCGTGTCAGATCAGAATCATACATTGCGATTCCGTCATGGTGTTCCGCAACCGGCACGATATATTTTGCGCCGGCCTTTTCAAAAAGATCTACCCAGGCGGCGGGATCGTATTTTTCCGCTGTAAACAGAGGCACCAGATCCTTATACCCTTTTTCGCTGAGCGGTCCGTATCTGCGGATCATTTCGTTCTTGACATCCCCGTCAAAATACATATTTCTCGGAAGCCACTCAGAGGAGTATTCCGGCACAGTATAGACACCCCAGTGTATAAATATGCCAAGTTTCGCGTCCCGGTACCATTCGGGAACTTCATAATTCTCTGTCAGGGAATCCCAGTCCGCTTTATAAGTGGCATCCTCATCCAGAATATCTATAACCAGCGAACCTTTTTTCTCAACACCATTCAAAGACGCTTCTGCCGTTACTGTGACACTTCCCGGCTTCTTCGCCGTAACCAGCCCGTCTTCCGAAAGGGAAGCGGTATCCGGATCATCGATGGACCAGGTTACCTGATCCGTGACATTTTTCTCCCAGGGACGCTCTGTAACCTCCAACTGCAGGGTTCCTCCATTGGGATCAGCGATTAGGGAAGCTTCGCCCACTCCGTTAATATCCAGTTCATTCCACCAGGAAGTATCATTCAGGAATTCCTGCCATTCTATCTCTTCAGGGCCGGGTTCATCCGTCGTGTTATATAATTCCACGCTGTCAATATTCGGACCGTCCGCATTATTGGAAGCCGTAATCTCCAGTTTAAAAAACCTCGCATTAATCATATTCCCGAAATCAACCCTGCACAAAGTTCCGGCTTCGCCTCCGTCTGCGATCACCTGATACGCGCCGCTCAGTTCATTGGAACAGGACACTTCATACCCCTGAATACGTCCCACATACTGTGCGGTCTCTCTGATAACCATCCGGTCAATATCCCTGGGCGTCCCCAGGTCGATAATCAGGGAACAGGGCGTACTTTTCGGAGCCCATCTGGTATCCGGGTTTCCATCCGTCACATTCGACGCCAGATAGATTATGTCTCCGAACTCAGGCCATACTTCTGATTCTGAATAAACCGTCATTCCTCTTGCATAATCAATATACCCTGTTTCTGTTTCCGCCCGGGTCTCTTCCGCATGCACCGGGGGACTTATATTTACGCATACCATGAGTGCCAGCAGAAAACAGCCTATACTTTTGATTTTTTTCTTTTGTCCCATTTTCATTCCCTTTCTGTAAGTTCCCCAAATTCTTTTATGCCATTCGCACAATTCTACCAGTTAATTATAAAATATTTTAGTCGTTATGTACAATACTCAGCATTTATACATAACTATTCATCTCAGGCATGATAAAACATCAGCAGCCGCTCTTTCATTAATGAATTGAAAATATTTAAAAAGAAGCCGTGAAGTTTTCTGAGGCTTCACGGCTTCTGTATCCCGCAGTTTCAACTGCGGCTTCTTTTATTGAATTTTATCCTACCGGACACTTTCTCCGTCTGAAACGGCCGGTCATTTTCAGCTGTGTCTTCTTTTTTTCATTACAGTCACAGCCGCAGCTGTTCCCGCTCCGATCACTGCCAGGCAGAATACGCTGAACAGCGGAGTGCTGTCGCCTGTCTGTACACTTTCAGAGCCCGTCTGTCCCTTGCCCTGGGACGGCTGACCGGATGAGGACGGAGCCTTTGAATCATCTGATCCGCCAGGCGCTGCCGGATCATCTGTATTTCCCGGATCTGACGGATCACTGGGTTTGCCCGGATCTGACGGCTCTCCCGGTTTACTCGGATCACTCGGCTCTCCCGGTTTACCCGGATCACTCGGGTCACTTGGATCACTTGGATCTGTCGGCTCACCTGACTCTTCTGTTACAGTAACTTCCAGAACAGCGGAAACTGTTATGCCCTCCTCTGTATAACTGATGGTAACTGCTTTCTGTCCCGCCGTCTCAGAATCGAATCCGCTCACCTCGTACGCATCGATCACTTTGGAACTGCCGTCCGTATAGTATACGGTAACTTCCATTCCCTCGGTGCTGAATTCTTCACCTGTCTTATATTCTGTCTTACCGGCCTTTGTGACTTCCAGGCTCTTCAGAATCACTTCAGGCTCCTGCTGCTCAAGTACGGTTACATCAAAGGTTGCTTCTTTTCCTTCATATGTCACTGTAATTGTCACGGTTCCTGTATGATCCAGTTCATAACCGCTGAGTACGTAGTCCTCTTCGGTCAGCGTATGACGTCCGCCTTTATTGTCAACTGCTTCAACAACCAGACCGGAAGGATCAAAAGCGTCTCCCACATGGTATTCTGTAACTGCCGGAAGCTGAGCAATTTCAACAGACTCAACATAGAGCAGTCTGTCTGCAGCATTCTGCAGCTTTTCAGCCGTCTCTGTCAGATCTTCCGAAGTAAATCTGTCACTTTCAAGAGCAAACTTTGCGGTTTCAAGAGCAGTACAGAAGGCATCCCAGTCCTCCTGAGGCGTAATGCCTTTTGTCTTATCCTGATTCTCCTCTATCAGAGCTGCAAGGCTGTCATGGGCTTTTCTGTCTGCCAGGCCCTTTTCAGCTGTCAGGAGATCTGCCACGGCCTGATCAATTTCCGTCTGGGTAGCCGCATCCTTCTCCAGGATTTCATTTGCGTTGTTCCATGCATTTTCAAAAATTTCCCAGGTCTTTTCAGAGTAATCATCTGATGTATAACCCTCTGCTTCAATCCGGTCCACTTCACTCTGGAGCTCCGTCTTATCTCCCGCTCCCATAATATCAATGTAGCTTACTACAGGACCCCATACCGCGTTATCCGCGTGGCCGATCTGTATTTTCAGATTTCCTTCATTGTCTGCTGTCCCTGCTGTCCGAATCACAAACGGAACCTCGGAACTGTTGCTTGCAGTGAAGTTGTCATTTACAACTACATTATCGTTAAGTACCAGCTTCATCGTTCTCGGAAAACTCTCATTTGTCCAGAAGGAAGGAACGTAGAAGCCAAGTTCCAGGTTATAGGTTTCACCCGGTTCCAGTTCAAACTGGTATACAATTCCTACATCTGTCGTAGGCTGATCCTTTGCATAACGGAAAGATTTTCCTCTGGGTGAATCGTCCGTCACACCGTCGTTCTCACAGGGCCATGTCTTCACACCGGTCAGCCATCCCGGATATGCGGCCTGGGGAGACGGCGTATCCACTACGCCCCAGTACTTTCCTGTAACAGGATCCTCTCCGTAGAACTGCTCGGTAGAGCTCTGGTACTCTCCGAGAACACATCCTTCACTCAGTGTGGCCGGATTGATATCTCCGCAGTCTACAGAATAGTAATAGGTTTCTTCTGATACGACGGTCTCTCCACCTTCCTCAGATACTTCGAAATAACCTTCTGCCTTAATATCACTCTGTACGTCCGAAACCACATACACGCCTCCGAACCGGTTCAGTTTATCCATAACGCTCTGCCCGTTCACTGTCGCCTCAGTCAGCACAGCATTGTTGTCGGGCACAAAACGGATGTAAACCGCTTCTCCGGCCTGAACAGAAGATTTGTCGGCGAATACTGTACCTCCGTTCGAGTAAGAAGTTGATACATGGAACGCCTCCGTCTCCGTTGCTTCAGACTCTGCAGTAACAGGATAAAATACAAATTTATCAAAGTTCGGTGTAAAGTTTACGAGTACATTATAGTCAATATTTTCCGGCTTCTTCTCGCCGCCCATGTGAATACCATTGGTAATGACCTTGGAATTGTCATTATAAATTTTAATTGTATTCTCACCTGCCTGCAGTGTCACCGGCACAACCTGTGAGCGGAATGTTTCATCGCTGTAGGTATTGCGGAATACAACTTTCTTCGCGTCTCCTCCATTGACAGAGAAGGAAGCGTAGCGTTCTGTCATCTGGGCGTTATAAGCATGCTGGCCGAACAGCTCTCCGTTGGACTGATATACGGCCATCTCATAAGTTCCTGCTTCCGGCACATTTACAGTAATGGTCAGACTGTTCTTATCAACAGCTTCTCCCAGGTCCACAGCTCTGCCCCGTCCATAGATCTCAAAATCCGGGTCTCCCGGTTCGATAACTTCCACGCCGTTAGCTGCCTGAATGCCTGCAACGTATCCGTTTCCGGATGCGTATCCTGTCACATTTCTGTCAGTTCCCAGGGCTGCATTTCCGGTAAGCACACCGTCTTCTGCTTCAACGACTGCCGCAGGATCCACATCTGCCTGTCTGATATTCAGGTAATCAAGCAGAACCGGACCGTTCGCATCCAGATCAATAATATTGATTCCTTTCTGGAGGAATACAGTCTGATACACATTTGCCCAGCCATCCTCTGTAGCCGGCGCTTCCACAGATGCGGTCAGATTGCCCAGATTCACTGTATCATTATCCTGATAGATATTGATGACGGAATCTTCGGAAGCAGAATATCTCAGATTAAGAGTATACATACCGTCTTCCGATACAATCGCTGTAAAGCGAAGTCCTCCTCCGTCTGTTACAGGAATCTGATCCAGCCCTTCCACATAATCCACACTGCCCTGACGCTGTGCGCTCAGAGCGGTTTCTGTGCCCTTGAGCTCATTGAACTCGCCCTGCTCGGCCTCATATGTTTTGCTGAACTGGATATCTGTTTCGTTTGGTCCTTTATAAGTAAGATAAACACAGTCCGCATCTGCTCTGCGGATATTGTCTGTACCCTGAATTGTAATTGTATGTGTGCCTGCTGTCAGAGTCAGATAAGTACTGTACATTCCGCCCATGCTCCAGTTCAGCGTTGTAGGCAGAACCATCTGCTCCGTCTGTTCTCCGTCCACCAGCAGATTCTGGATCGCCGTATACGGAGTATTCTCCTCCGGATTTCCTGTATTGCATCCATTCGCAGCTGTATAAACCAGATCAAACTTATAATATCCGTCTGTAGGAACATCCACCTGGATCTCTACTGCGGAAGAAGTGCCATCAAGATAACCTGCCTTCTGGCGGCCGGAGCATGCATAGGCTCCATCTGCGCTTGTAACTGCCGCATTGCCCAGAAGCGTACCGTTTTCAGCCTCATACATCTTCTTCCATGTTGTACTCAGAAAACCAGGTGTCTCATCTTCACCTGCCTGGGTAATGGTCAGGCGGTATGCACTCATTTCAAGCATATCCGATACCGGGATCACAACATTGCCGTCCACAACCTGCACCGCGCCTTCTTTGACCACTCTGGGCTCTTCTGCCTCTCCATGGAAACCGGTGTAGTCCGTTGCCTCCAGCTTCACATGCACCATATTCGCGTCTTTAAACGTCTCTGTGCCGGTAATGTCTTCCAGAACAATATCGCTGGATCCGTTTACGCCTCCGAATACTATATTGGAGCTTCTCTTATTGTTGTCCAGGGAAGCAACTCCATAATAATTATCCTTCGGTGTATTGGATGTGGTTACCGGGAGGTACTGTCCGGACATATCGCCATACCATTTGTACAGCCACCATGCGCCGTTTCCTTCGTTATTTCCCGCCGCAAGTCCGTTCAGATTGTTGGACAGATGCCAGAACGGCAGACATCCGGCCACATTGTACTCTTCAAACAATCCGATCCAGCGGACCAGATCTCCGGGAGAAGAACACTCTGCATTTGCAGCGTATTCATTGATAACAATCTCTCTCGGTGTGATATCCACACCATATTTTTCCGCATTTTCAGGAGTGAGATATTTCTCCTCCAGTCCCCGGTAATGATTATATTCATTGCCGAAATTGTTAAACTGCCCCGTGCTCAGATCATGCCAGGAGATTACATCCGGCATACAGTTGTGCTCCACACAGAACTTAATATACTCTTCCATTACCCAGTTGTCATAACCGGCAAGATTCAGACCGGCAAAACGGGGTTTGGACGCTACACCGTTCTCTTTATAGACATCTACAACCATATCGTACATGTCTTCCCAGAACCAGAAAAGGCTGTACCATCCGGTAGAAACTTCCCCTGTCTCCGGATCTTTATAGGAGCCGCCGATCCAGTCCGCATTGGGCTCATTGTACAGAACGTATACCACGTCGTTCTCAATTCCTTTGGCAATACATTCTTCCGCCTCCATCTTCAGGATATCCAGATACTCGTCCGTGGAACTGAACTCGTAGAACCAGAGCGCATAGTAATCCGGCACATAGATCTGAAGATCCTGGCCGCCTGCATCCAGAAATGTCTGCGCCACATCCAGCACATCTCCATTGGGATGCTGCATTCCGTTGGGCGCTTTCTGCACTGCCGTATGGGGCTTCAGCGGTGTCATCGTATTCGCGCTGGGTACCCCCTCGGCGCCCAGACCGTACAGCCATCCGGACGCGCCGTGCTTTAACTCCCTCACAGAGTCCGGCGTCATATCAACGGTCAGCGTCGGAAGGCTTTCTGCCGCTTCCACCTGGGCAGGCGCTTCCGGGAGAATTCCGGAAGTTACTACAAGACCGGCCGCCAGAGCAGCAGACAACAGTTTCTTTACCCTTGTCTTTTTCATTTTTTCACTCCTTTATTATTATTTCATATACATGGTTCCAGTATATCATAAGAGGTATTCAGAGAATTATAGGTTTTTTTGAGTATTTACTTGGACAAAATTATAATTTTTCGCAAATCCGGCGTTTTACTCAATCAAGACTGCCGCCGCCTGCCGGTTTTCCCGGGGATAATAAGACAGAACATGGTCCTTCACTGTCATCTTTTCCGCGCTGTCCGAATATACCTGAGCAATGGTTTCCGGGCATTGAGGCGGAAGCGGGATGTCAATCCGTTCCGGAAGCGTTCCGTCAAACAGGTGGATCACAAGGAATGCTCCGCCCTCTTTTCCCGTCCGCAGAAGGGCCTGCCAGCCTTCCGGATGTCTCGCACTTAGGATCTTCGGCCCATAGCGGTATGACTGCCCATTCCGGATTACCGGCGTAATTTTTCTGTAAAATTCCATTCCTTCCGTAATAAGGTTCCACTGGTCCTCATTTAAATCAGTAACATCCCCGGATATACACATCCGTCCAAGAAATGTATTGATCAGGGAATAGGCAATCCTCTTCCGGGAATCGTCTTTGCGGATCACCGCCCAGATCTGGCTCTGAGCCGGATGAATGACCCGGTGCAGGTTGGCCGCGATCAGCGGGATCTCCTCACATTCATGGGCGTCCGAGAAGGATGCCATAGAAGCCGCGGACATCAGTTTCGGCTCCAGCCGGTGGCCGCCTGACGCACAGTTCTCAATAACCATCTCCGGGATTTCCTGCCGGATTTTCCGGATAAAGGAGAAGGAAGCCTCCATATTCTGTCTTAATCCCTCGCCGAGAGACTCCGCCCCGTCGCATCCAATTCCGATGGTCTCATTGTCGTCAATCTTCAGATAGCCGAATCCGTACTTCTTCAGCATGTCAATAACTTTCTCTGTCAGATAATTCTGTACCCAGGGGTCTCTCATATCCCAGAAACGCCGGAAGTAACTCGTCAGCGGCGCTCCGTCCTTTTTCAGCAGATGCTCCGTCCGGTTATATGCCCGGGAAGCCTTTCCCACATTTTCAATCTCAAACCAGATGCCGGGAATCATCCCCGCATCGCGGATATATTTTACAGTTTCCTCCAGTCCCTCCGGGAACAGCTCTTTCGATACTTCATAATCACCCATGCTGATATCCCAGGGTACGCCCTCGGTCTTATACCAGCCGCAGTCAATGACAAAATACCGGAATCCTTTCTCCCGGATACAGTCTGTAATCTTCTTTATATTTTCATGGGACGGATTGCCCCAGGTTGTGCAGTATTCGTTAAAGATAATGGGAAGGTCCTTCTCTGATTCCGGCACCTGTTCCAGGCCCTCCTGCGCCGCCTCTGTCAGACGGCCGGTAAATAGATCCAGAGAGTCCGTATGCGCGCAGCTTACAATCGCCTCCGGCGTCTCAAAGGTCTGTCCCGGAAGAATATTTTTCATCCAGTGTCCGAAATCCCGGTCCGCCAGGCCTCCGCTTAACGCCAGACCGTCGTCCTTCCGGTACAGTTCCATCTGCCAGGATGCATTGTGGGCGATCTGGGCGCCCCAGAACACGTGATTTTCCGTATCTTCCACTGCCGCGAAGGGGAAAAACCGGTTTACCGGCAGGGAACCTGCCTGGCCGTACTTTTCACATCTCACCGCATGGGGATCCCAGGCCGGTTCCAGCTGCAGATCCTCAATGGGAACCGTCTCCAGCCTTCCCTCCTGACTCCATACGCTGCGGATCCGGTGCAGCCGCAGGGCGCCGTGGCCGTCTCCTTCCAGCCAGGGCGAGATCGCGCCAAGAGAAAAGCTTTCAAACATCTCCAGCATAAATGCTTCTTTCCCGGTATTTTCCAGACTGCAGGAGATCCTTACATAGGGCGCCCCTTTCAGCCATTCCAGCCGGTGAAATGCCCGCAGCCTTTTCTGATCCGTCATTTCCGTAATAACGGTAATCCGGTCTTCCGTCTCTTCCTGCTTCTGTCCCGCATAGGACAGATTCCGGACCGTCTCACTGTTTCGCATGGATATGCCCAGGGCATATGCTTCATTGTAGATATCTCCCGCAATTTTCACCTGAATCAGTCCGTCCACTTCCATATTTTTAGAAACAGAAGCAGGAAAAGACAGACCGGCGGGGATGATTATCATCCCCACCTGCCGTCTGCTGTCGTCTGTCAGGTAAACTGCCGTCATATCTCCCAGTCTGTATTGTTCCAGGATCTGAACTGTCATACTTTATCCTCCTGTTATTTCTGAATTTTATGATCGTAGTTTTTCCTGTACTATCCCTTTACCGCTCCCACAGTCATTCCTTTTATGAAGTATTTCTGAAGGGCCAGGAATAAAATGACAATGGGCAGCACCGATATCACAATGGCCGCCATGGCCGTTGTATAGTCATTGCTCTGGGCCGAGAAAAGCGACTGAATGGAAACCGTCAGGGTCTTCAAATCGTTCTTGCTCACATAGAGGCTTGCCAGCAGGTAATCATTCCAGATCTGGAAAGCCTGCATGATAACCAGAGTAGCCATTGCCGGTCTAAGCAGCGGAAGCACCACGGAGAAATACGTCCGGTAAACCGAACATCCGTCAATTCTTGCCGCCTCTTCCAGCTCCAGCGGAACCGTGGACATAAAACTGTTCATCAGAAAGACGCCGAAGGATATGCCCGTGGCCACGTACATGAAAATAATACCATAACGGGTATTGGTAAGGTGCAGATTAAAACCGATAATATAGATCGGAAGGAAAAGCGCCTGATACGGGATCAGGATTCCCACGATAAAATATACATAGCAGAACTTGAAAAACTTACGTTTGCACCGGGCGATAGCCCAGGCGGTCACGCCGCACAGCACTGCCAGCAGAAATACGCTTATTACCGTATAAAACAGGGTATTTCCAAATGTCGTCACCAGATCCAGCTTGTCAAAGGCTTTTATATAATTATCAAAATTCAGACTTTCCGGCAGAGAAAGAGGACTGTTCAGATACAGTTCCTTTTTCGTCTTGAAGGAATAATTAATAATGATAAATATCGGCGTCAGAAAAAGCAGGGCAAGTACAGTCATAAATATCTGGAGAACAATCTTCCCCGGTCTGATCCTGTGTTTTATTTTCACTTTGTTCTTCTCCACTATGCCTGCACCTCCTTCTTCTTAAGCCCTTTCACCTGGATCAGGGCCACCAGAAGCAGCACAACGACCAGGGTCACCGACATGGCGCTGCCGTATCCGTACTGCCTGCCGTTAATGGCGGTTGTATAGGTCTGATAAATAACAGATGTGGAAGCACGCCCCGGGCCGCCTCTTGTGGACGACACCAGAAGATCGTATACCTTAAGCGAACCGGTTGTAATTCCTACCACGCAGATCGTAATAGCCGGCGCCAGCATGGGGATTGTAATATTGAAAAACCGCTTTATAGCGCCTGCCCCGTCTACCTTCGCCGCCTCATAAAGATCCGCCGGAACGGACTGAAGGCCGGCCAGGTAAATCAGCATCCAGTAGCCGATCCACTGCCAGTTATTGGCGATAAGCAGCCCCGCCAGTACTGTTTCTTTCTGTCCGAACAGAAGGAAATTGAATTCGGTTCCCAGAACGTCATTCAGTGCAGGCAGCACGTTGGAAAACATTTTCATCCACACAAATCCTACAACCAGCGCACTGATCAGACAGGGAATAAAAAATACGGCTCTGTATATTTTCTTTGCCCGGATGCCGGCGTCCAGAATCACCGCAAGAAGAAGGGCTCCGATATTCTGGATAATGGTATTCCATATGGTAAACCGGATGGTGAACCACCAGGCATTTCTGAAATCCGGATCCTTCCACAGATCAATATAGTTCTGAAACCCCACGAAGGGTTTCTCCGGAGACATTCCGTCCCATGTTGTAAAAGAGTATCTGATGGCCAGAATCAGCGGAAGAATCAAACCGATTGTAAAAATAATAAACCCCGGAAGCACAAGGATAAAATACTGCCTTGACGTCTTTTTCTCCAGGGCGCTGATTTTGTTCCCTTTCATTCCTTTTCACCTCTCTATCAGAAAAGGGAAGAGAACCCTCTTCCCTTTTTCCTGTTGTTTTATGCTAATTTGCGGAACTTGCGTCCACTCTGCCGTCCGAAGCCTTAAGGCATTGTTCGAAGGTCTCATCACCCTGCAGCCATGCTGCGATATCCTTTGCGTTCTCCTCCTGGAAACCGCCCCAGATCAGCTGGTTATTTCCAAGTGTAACATCAACGATTCTGCCTTCTGCCGCATATTTGTCAATGTCTGACTGGCTCGGATTGTCAAATGTGGGAGATACATCCTTAAGCATGGAAGCTGTCTTTGTGTAGTCAAGGATCTCAACCGCAAGATCTTTGTCGCTGGTCAGCACATCAAGGAATTTATTAATGGCATCCTGATGCTCTGTCTTTGCACTTGTCATAATGGTAATATTCGGTTCAAAAATCAGCTTGGAATCTCCGGTCTGATTCGGGAACGGGAAGATTCCGAAATCGAAGTTTTCATCAATATCAAGGAAGCTCTGGATAGACCAGGATCCCGACACCTTCATAGCAGCCTCGCCCTGTACCATTCTGGCGTCGCATGTGGTCTCCTCTGTTGAGAATGTATCCAGGTATGTATTGTCATAGATCAGCTTGTTGTACTGATAAGCTGTCTGAGCTTCTTTGCTGTCCGAGAAGGATGTCTTGCCGGCGCGGAACTCGTCTCCCCACTGAGGATCTTTGTTAAATACATCATTCATCATAAACTGCATGGTAACATTTCCGATTGACCATGTATCGATCATATGGCTGGCAAAAGGAATAATTCCCTTTTCCTTGCAGTCGTCGATAATCGCCTGCAGATCCTCCTGTGTCTCCGGAACCTTCCAGCCGTTCTCTTCGAACATTGCACGGTTGTAGTAAACGCCCTGATACATTGCGTTATACACCAGACCATATGTCTTTCCGTCTATCGTTACATTCTCTCTTGCCGCGTCCAGTCCTCTTTCCAGATACTGCTCGTCAATCTCTCCCAGAATGCCCTGGGGAGCATAGGTCGCTACGTCCTGAGCTTTTCCGATCATAATGTCCGGGAGTCCTGACTGCATATACTGCTGCATCTTCGGCTGGAAGTCATTGCCCCAGTCCACACATTCCCATTCCAGGGTAACTTCCGGATATTTCTCAGCCATAGCCTCGTCGATCATATCCTCAATTCCCGCATCTGTTGTGGACTGTCCGGCAAGAATTGTAAGGGTCACTTTCTCTTCTCCGTTATCCGATCCTCCGCCGCCGGAGCCGCATCCTGCTGCCAGTGAAGCGATCATCGCTGACGCAAGCAGTAAACTCAGCACTCTTTTCTTTTTCATCTTTTTTCCTCCTTTTAAATTTATTTTTCTTGAATCTGTTGTAAAAATTATAAGAAAATAAAAGGAGGTTCTGATAGGACAGAATCGAAATTAATGGTTGTATTATTTTGTAATTCTCTCAGGAGCCATAGGAACTGAACGCCCGGTTATCGTCCGCATACTGCAGAACAGCGTCCAGAGACGTCTCCTGCCGCAGCCACAGAAGCTGCTGGACTGCAACCTTGTCCTGGAACTCCCAGGTAAGCTGCGAGTTCCCGACAGATACATCCGTCACTTTGCCATTTTCTATATACCAGTCTATATCGCTCTGAAGCTTATTTTCATAGACCGGCGTTATGTCTTTTATAACAGAAGAAGACTGGGTAAATGCCAGAATCTCCTGCGCCAGATCCTGTTCTGTAAGCAGATCGTAGAAAATCTCATCAATCAGCTCTCCGTATTCACTGTCTGCGCTTTTCATAAATGTCAGATTCGTCTCTCTGATCAGATCCGCCTCTCCGCTCTGCGCCGGATAGGGAAAGATGCCGAATTCCTGGTCTTCCCCATACTGACTGGCGAACTGCATGGACCAGGAGCCGGTCAGATACATGGCCGCCTCTCCCTGGGTAAACCGGCTGTCACTTTCGAACTGGTCAATCTGCAGCGCGTCCTCCCAGGAATTCTCCAGAATCTTCCGGTTATTTTCAAAACAGTGCCGGATCACCTCATTGCCGGAAAAGTTCTGCAGGCCGCTCCGGAACTGATCCCCCCAGTCCGGCGTATCCCGGAAAATGTCGTTCGTCATATACTGCATGGTCATATTTGCCGCTTTCCAGCTTTCCTGAAAATGAGCGGCAAAAGGAACGATTCCCGCTTCCTTCAGGCGCTCTGTCACCTGATCCAGCTCTTCTTCCGTCTCCGGAGGCTCCAGATCCAGTTCCTCAAATATCCCTTTATTGTAAATCACGCCCTGATACCAGGCATTATAAGGCACCCCGTAGACCTTTCCGTCCGATGTTACCGTCTCCAGTGCCCAGGGCTCTATTTTCCCGCTGCACCGGGCGGAAATCTCTCCCAGATTGCCTGTCCTGGCGTATGTCTGCACATCCTGGGCTTTTCCGATCATAATATCCGGAATATCTCCCGCGGCAAAGCGGCCCTGGATCTTGGAATTAAATCCGTCTCCCCAGTCAACACACTCCCATTCCAGCGTCACCTGCGGATATTCCTCCTCCATCCACTCATTGATCATGTCTTCGATGCCGGCGTCTGATGTGGACTGCCCGGCAAGCACGCTGAGGGTAACCGGTTCCTGCTGCAGTCCGTCTCCCGTTCCGGTTCCGCAGGACGTCAGCGCGGCGGCAAGTATAATTCCAATGGCTGTCAGTAATTTTCTATGTCTCATTTTTCCCCTTTCCTGCACCAGCTTCTGTATTCCCGCGGACTGTGCCCTGTACTCTTTTTAAATACTCTGCTGAAATATGTATAGTCGTCGTACCCTACCAGAAAAGCAGCTTCGGTAAGATTCATGTCTGTTTTTTCAATATATTCTCTTGCTTTTTCAATCCGCTTATCCGTAATATAAAGGATCAGATTTTTTCCTGTTTCCTGGCGGAACATTCTGGAAAAATACGTGCTTTCCACATGATACCTCTCTGCAAGAGACGTCAGCGTCAGTTCCTCGGCATAATGGCTGTCCACATATGCGGCCGCCCTGTGGACAATATCCTTCATGCTGTCCGTAGCGGCAAGCTCCTTCCCGCAGATCATGTAATCGATGACTTCCTCTATGGATGCGCACAGATTTTTCACATCCAGTCTTTCCACATTTTTATCCAGAATATCTGCAATGTTTTCTGTATCAGATACGCCTTCCCCGTTTTCCTGTTTCTCATTTGCCGCATAAAACATAATGAGATTCACGACCTGGCGCACGGTCTGCTTCACCTCCAGCAGCGTCCATTCTCGTTCCGAGCAGCGGGCCAGGCCGATGGTTTCGAAAATCAGCTTCTGAATACCCGCCCGGTTCCCGGTCATCAGATATGTTTTCAGCTGCTTCTCGTTTTCGGCGCTGACATGCTGAGGCACTGCCGCCTTCTCTTTCGTCTCGTCCGTGGAAAACAGGATCTCATCAGACCTCCGGTATTTCCTGGTCATCAGAAGCCCTACCGCCTCCACATACGCCATATAGATCGTCTCAATCTGGTAAGAATGTCCGCTTACACAGATTGTCAGACATGTATTGAGCATCCGGGAAAGGCTGATTTTTATCTTTTCCGCAATCCGGCTCAGTTCCTTTTCACTTTTCTCTGTAATAATGATAAACTCATTTGCCCGGTAAACATAATTAAAAAGAATGGCGTCCGGATCGCCGGTTATTTCCTGCAGCTTTTTCTTGACAACATAAGAGAAAGCCGTCATATCATGCCTAAACTCCACAATGCTGTCCTTCAGATCGTGGATTTTTATAAGAATCAGACTCATCCCGGTAAACGCCGCGCTCGTATTGACTGAAACGCTGGGGATGAACGACAGTTTGTCCTGCTGGATCATCTGGCTGAATTCCCGGTCCGAAATGGCGGAGGCTGCCTTCTGCATCTGATCCTTCTGATGCTCCCTTTCCCCGATCCGCTCCATAGCGCTGGTAATCGCGTTTACCAGTTCTACTTTTGTCACCGGCTTCTTCAGATAATTAATGGCCCCTGCCATGAAAGTTCCTTTTACATAGTCGAAATCATCATATCCGCTGATTACAAACGTAATCACATCCGGATATTTTTCACGGACTATGGTCAGCAGATCTACTCCATTCATAAACGGCATATTAATGTCCGTAATCAGGATATCCGGCACCTCTGCTTTCATCTTCTCCAGCACATCTTCCCCGTCCGCAGCCGGTTCCATAAACTCCAGATTATATTTTTCCCACTGAATCATGTGCCGGAACTTTTCTCTTGTCCAGTATTCGTCGTCCGCAATCAGAATTTTATACTTCCGTTCCTTTTCCACTTTATTCCCTCCCCTTTTTCTCGGCAGGCAGCACAATAAACACACAGGTTCCCTCTCCGGGCGCGCTTTCAATATGGATGCCGTACTGATCTCCGTACAGAATTTTTACTCTTGCATTGATATTGTAAAGACCGATCGAGCTTCCTTTTTCCGTCTGAATCATTTCGTTCTTCTGCAGGCTTTCGTTTATTTGCTCCGCATCCATACCCATGCCGTTATCCCGGACGCTGATTACCAGATTTTCATCCTGTCTTTTAATCCGGATCTGGACTTTTTTCTCTCCTCTTTTGTTTCTCAGCCCGTGATTCAGGGCGTTTTCCACAAGAGGCTGTATGGAAATACGGGGAATCCTCTCTTTCAGAAGACTCTCATCAATATCATAGACATACTCAATGTTATCCTGCATCCTGACGCTCATAACATAACAGTAGTTCTTCAGATGATTGATTTCCTGGGCCACTGTAGACAGCTGATCTTTCATATTCAGACTGTACCGGAAAATATTTGACAGGGACTGGCTTAACATACTTACTTCCGGGCAGTTGCGGATCTCCGCGATGCTGCTCATAGTCTCCAGGGTATTGTACAGGAAATGAGGATTGATCTGAGCCTGGAGCGCCTTGTATTCCGCCTGGCTTAACAGCAGATTCGCCCGGCTCTCCTTTTCCCGCAGCTCTTCCATCTGGTCCAGCATCTCGTTAAAATTTTCTCCCAGCTCGCCGATCTCGTCCTTGTTCTCCGTATCTGCCCGCAGATCGGTCTCCCCCTTCTTGATCCGCTGGATCGTCTGCATCAGATTTCCCAGAGGCCGGGTCATATACCTGGAAATCAAGAGAGTCAACACTGATGTCAGCACAATCATTACCACTGCAATAAGCACAATGTTGATACTCAGATTCTTCTGATTTCTCAGCAGAAGGCTCTGGGGCAGAATGGAATATGCCGTCAGATTATATCTGGACTGCTCGACCTGAAAGATCTCCTGCTCGTTAATGCCTGTCGTATTCACCGTATCCCCTGACGCAATCCTGGCGGACATCTCCTGATACAGCTCTTCCTCGTCTGAAGACAAAGTCCCAAGGGCCGTCACCGGGCGGTCGCCGTCGGGCTGAAGCCAGATAAACATGGTATTATCCGTGCGGTACTTCTCCATAATCGTGGTAAACACCTTGCTGTCCACGTCGCACACCACATAGCCGATCTGCTGATTCCGGTTGCTGTTGTTATAAAGCTTCAGGACAAAACGGAGGATGTCCTTTTCTCTGTAGGGATTATAATAACTTGAAATCAGCATGGCCGGATTGTCGGATTCCACATATTCCAGCACTTTCTGTGCATTTTCCTGTTTCATATCCGTATAAATATCCTCCGCATACCGGTGTTTCGGGGTCACCGCTCTGCGGTAGGTACTGATGATCTGATGCTCCGGAGTATACAGATACAGCGCCACAACGCCATCCTGTGTTTCAAAATTATTTGTCCCGATATCATATGCTCTCCGGAAAAACTGCTGCCGCAGTTCGCGGATATTTTCTTCTTCTTTGAGAGCCTGGATGAAGTCCTCCTCCACATAAATATCAACCATGCTGCTCTCGATCCGTTTTACAAACTGATAGATCTCATTCTGCATATTCCTCAGCGAATTTTCACTTTCGTTTTTTGACTGATCATAGACGAATTCAGATGAAAGGCTGTAAAACACTGCCGTCTGCAGTATCAGCGCAAGAAATGTGCATCCAAGACACATAAAGAGAATTTTTGTGCGTAATTTCAAAACCTGTTCCCTCCACATTTTATCAGGCGGCAGAAAATATGCCGCCTGACTCCAACACCTCAACTGAATTCATTATAGCATGGAGGAAATATTTTTTCTCTTGTACTTTTTCGAAATATAAGTTGGATTTTTTTGAAATGAAGAAATGTAATTCGTGAACCGCCTCAAAAGGGAGTTCCGCCTGCGGGACGGATGATGGGGCCACAGCCGGGGGGAGACGGTGCGGCGCTTTGCTTCCTGTTAAGCCGGATCCCCTGTGCCTTCCACTGCCGGGCGGATCAGGCAGGGCCTCCCGCTCCTTGGAACGTGCGCCTGACGGGTGCACATAAAAAAGCCGCCGCGCTGATTCCTCGCTCAGTGCGGCGGCCTTCTTACGTTATATAATATATCAATGCCTGAAAACCGGGTGTATTCTTCGGATTATCCTTCTATTGCAATGGTCTTTTTTGTCTCCACAGCCTGGGCGTCCTTTTTCGGAATGCTCAGTTTCAGGATACCATCCTCAAATTTTGCCTTAATGTCTTCCTGTGTTACATCCTCGCCTACATAAAAGCTTCTCTGCATTGTACCTGCATAACGCTCTCTGCGGATGTATTTACCTTTCTTATCCTGCTCGTCATTGTTTGTGCCCTTCGTAGCGGAAATGGTAAGGTATCCGTTCTCCAGCTCAGCTTTGATCTCGTCTTTCTTAAATCCCGGAAGATCAATATCCAGTTCATATCCTGTGTCATGCTCACGGATATCTGTCTTCATCAGATTCTTCGTGTTCTTCTTATATGCAGGATTCTGTCTTCCCCAGAACTCTCTCTCAAACGGGAAATCCATCCAATCATCATCAAATAAATTCTCTCCAAAAATACTCGGCATTAACATAAGTCATATCTCCTTTCATAAAAGGAACAATCGGAATAACACTTTGTTTTCTGGTTCCTTTCCTTTGTTCTAGTTGTAATATAGCACTTGTTGTTAGCAGAGTCAATGGGCGAGTGCTAATAATTTTTATATTTTTTTGCAAACCCTGTAAAATCAATGGTTT
>ERZ1643247.1551-NODE-1551-length-20641-cov-5.090158_pt1 | contig 20641 bp, 24 predicted proteins | sample MGYA00579264_ERZ1643247 | MGnify/ENA primary metagenome ERZ1643247 (study PRJEB29033, sample SAMEA4952262) | chicken gut metagenome | biome: Broiler Chicken; feature: Gastrointestinal Tract; material: Caecum | place: Ireland | collected 2018 | study: Broiler... | reverse complement strand
ACTTGAATTGACTATGGGTTGTTAGTTTTCTTCTGCTGTTCAGTTTTCAAGGTTCCGTCTTTCTCGCCGCCACATTTCGTGTCAGCTTATTCATTTTATCGTTTTTTCATTTATTTGTCAAGTACTTTTTTCGATACTTGGCAGCTCTATTTCTTTACCAGCTGCATTTTTACAGCGCCAGATTATATTATCATCAAACTTTGCATATGTCAAGCATTTTTTGCTAATATTTCATACTTTTATTTGTTCGTCTTTTTCTTGATTTTTTAATACTTATCATACACAATCAAAAACTATCTTCTATTTTTCACGGAAACATTTTTAAAATCATCTGCAGAAAAGAGGTATCTACCTTTAGATACCTCTTCCCTTTCCCAAACCCTCAACCTTTTTTCTGATTGCTTTTTTGGTTCTTCTCAGATTGTTTGCTGTTTTGTTTGTTGGTTTCCAAACTGTATTCCTGCGCAAACTCTGTTCTGTTCATTCCTTTTTCTGCTTTTTTGTCATTCTGTTTCTTCATATTCTTTTCCATTGCTTGAAACCTCCCGCTCTATACTAGCAAGCAACATTGCCTTGCAACCTTAGTATGACCGTTAACCAAAATTCTATACCTTCCATTTCACAGCATCCAATTTCATCTGTGTTTCCATCCATCACTTTCCGTTCTCGCTCTTTTTCCCCATTCTAAAAAACAAAACGATGACACCAAAACACCTCTCTATAATATCGCTAATTTCATTGTTTTACCCGTAAATCAGTGAATGGTTTGAAAAGGAATGAAACACAAATTTATTGAAAAAATACCATTTCTACGCAGCCCTAACATATCAAACATCCATTTCACCTGTAATTAACATCGGAAATCATCTTCAGTTAGTATCCACTTTCCATTCCGCTTTTTCCATCGTCTTCTGCTCTCAAATTAAAATTGGCAGACAACTAAATATAAGAGGACAACTTCCATTTCAACTACCATTTGCTCCTACCATTGTAAAAACATCTACAACACCAAAATTCCCAATAAACAATCCTTATCAAACTTTAAAAACCAATATTCCGCTCATAGTGATGAAAATCGCTGCTCTGCATACAGTCTCACCGTTTTTAATATTTCTTTTATAATCAGTTTCTCTATATGTATCCTCAACCAAGTCAAACAACAATTTCGAACCATTCTTGCTGTCTTTTCTCATTTTTAACAGTTGTCTTTCCCTGAATAAGCCTCTCACTAGTACGAAAATTCCAACTTTATTGCATAACATTCTCATTTTTTATCTTTTCTGAAATCACAGGCAATCCAAACTGTGCTTCTTCATTTTTTCCATCAGATAGCGCTTTTTATATTTCAGTGCAGCATACTGCTGCACCTTGCGATAAATTACTAAATTGTATGCGCCACCTGCCGCCCCGACCAAAGGAAGCCCCTGTACAAATTTTGCCGCTAGCATTCCGGCAGACATCGCATCTGCCGCCCGCTCAATTTCTTGGTCAAAATCAACTTCTTGCGATTGGTTTTTCATCCAATCCTCTACCCGTTGGTCTGCCTGTGTTCGTTCTGCTGGTTCTGCCAAAGCCGCTGCAATGATCCGCAACAGAAAAATTCTCTCCTCTTTTGTGTCATAAACAAAACCATATCCTATTGCTGTTTCATACAATCCTTTCATCAGCATACCTAAAAACAGCGGAATATCCGGTAACCCAATTCCCAGCAGCCCCAGACCAACACCTTCCACTGTTGTCATGCAAGCATTTATTCGCCCATTTTTCTTCGGCAGCCGTTCCATTTTTCGCATGGATTTTCTAGTAGGGCTTTGCTCTATTCGAAAATCATTGACTGCGAATTCCAAAGACATATCTTCCTTAGAAAAAGTTTTCTCTACAATGCCACTTCCTTTCTCGAATACTATGTAAAACGCCTTCCGAAATGCCGTCTCCAGTGCCGAAATCAGCTTTGGCGGAACTTTTTCGCGTACCCATGCCATCAATCCATCTTTACTTTCTTTCTCTTCTTTCGTCCTTTGCCGCAAAAACTTTTCTTCTTTCTGCAATACTTTTTTCCATTCTTTTTCTAATCCGCTTTTCATACTGCACCTCCAAACGAAGAAACAGCCGCCGCTCTTTGTTGTCGCGCAGCCGCTGTTCCTTTTCCATCCTATGCTTTTCGCACTTAGTTTTTATTTTTCTGGTTTGCGCTCCTCTTCTTTTCGCAAAATGCCTGTGAAATCCGTATCACCAAAATTATGCTTCATTTCTGTATCTGCCTGCACATTTTGAATACGGTAATAATCCATTACGCCAAGATTTCCACTACGCAGTGCTTCCGCCATTGCCATCGGCACTTCTGCCTCCGCTTCCACAACTTTGGCTTTCATGCTTTCTACTTCCGCCTTCATTTCCTGTTCTCTTGCAATTGCTGTCGCTCGCCGTTCCTCTGCTTTTGCCTGTGCAATTTGTTTATCCGCTTCTGCCTGTTGAATCTGCAGATGCGCGCCAATGTTTCGACCAATATCGACATCCGCAATATCGATAGATAAAATCTCAAACGCTGTTCCGTTATCCAATCCCTTTGACAGAACCGTTCTGGAAATGGAATCCGGATTTTCCAGTACACTTTTATGACTTTGGGATGAGCCTACTGTCGTAACAATTCCCTCGCCTACTCTAGCTATAATGGTTTCTTCTCCTGCACCGCCGACAAGTCTAGCTAAATTGGTTCGTACCGTGACTTTTGCAATGACTTTCACTTCAATCCCATCAATAGCAACTGCTGATATCCATGGAGTTTCAATGATTTTCGGCGTAACGCTCATCCGTACTGCTTCAAAGACATTCCTGCCTGCCAAATCTATGGCTGCAGCTCTCTCAAAGGATAAATCCAAATTTGCCCGATGTGCCGCAATCAATGCATCTACCACATTATCCACATGTCCGCCGGACAGCAAATGGGATTCCAGCTGATTGGCATTGACATCCATCCCTGCCTTTTGTGCCTTGATTAGCGGACGGATGATACGGTCTGCACGCACGCGTCTTAATCGCATCCCGACCAAAGAAAATATATTCACTTTTACGCCGGCTGATACCGCAGAAATCCACAATCCCAGTGGTACAAAACTCAAAAATATTACGAGTAATACGATAATGGCCAAAATCGGCACCAAAAATGCCATTACATCAATCATATTATTGCAGCCCCTTTCTGATTCACTTTATAACTAAGCCATCTTGTTGTTCTAACATTTCTCTTTTGCCAAAAGCAATCACATATTTTGCAAAATCTATATGGTGCATAGATTACTGCTACTACAATCCACCCGTACTTCATTTTCTTTTCTGAAATCACTTTTCTTTGTTTTATCAAGTTCAGCACATCAAACCATCTGCCAGCATCTCTCCTTTCATCTCCAACACTTCTAACTTCAGCATTCCACAACCGTTACTATTTTCCCGTTAATTTGTGTCACGCGCACTTTCTTTCCTCGATCTATAAAATCTCCATTGGAACAAACATCTACCTGCCGCCCATCGAAATCTGCTACTCCAAAGGGACGCAGTGTGGTCTGTGTCGTGCCTTCCGCACCTAATAAGCCTTCCAATGTACGTTCATCAAAATCTTTTGCTTCCTGTTTGTCCTCTAATACTACTTTTCGATATATCCCACTTTTTCGTGCAATCAACAACATGAGTGAGAATACCAGAACAACTAAAACCAATGCAACCAAAAACGCCAGAATACCATATACCTTCGCAATCAGTAGTAATGTGCCCAACAAACAAATACCACTCAAAATACCGAATATGCCAAAGCCCGGCATCAATAATTCAGCAAATGCCAATATCATACCTACAATACAGAGCATAATAATCCATGGCATCATGTTCATCTCACTCCTTCCCTATGAAAAAGAAAAACATCTTGAATTCCGTATATATTGTATCACAGCCACAAATAATTGTATACGAAAAATACGATATTAAAAAATCTGTAAGATATGCCAAACCTGTAAAAAACAAGCATTTCTGTCTGTCGGTTTTGCAAAAACGTATCGGAACTTTTTCAAATAAAAATATATACAGAAAACGCATTTCTTTTCGCATAACTTTCCTCATACTCTCGAAATTCTTTTTTCCATAGAAGTCCGCTTCCTCTCCAAATGTTTTTCTGTAAACCAAAACGGACAACAATATCATTGGCAAACGGATTCCATGAATCGGATTAGTACTTTTCAACCGGCATTGCGTTCTGAGTCATGTGTCTAGGATTTCTCATTTCCTTCGCAAAGAAAAAAATCACTTTAATGACCTGCATGATCCATGTTTTTACAGCAAAAAATGAGAGAAACCCATCTGTCGATATTTGTCCCTTTTCAAGATAAGTAGTGATGACCCAAACTCCGTCGGTTTCACCAAATAGCGTGTCCTAACTTGAGAACAGCCACAAGCAAAGGCAGATTGCCTCGTGCTTGTGGCTGTTTTGCGTTGTTGGTCATTTTGCATACATGATTTAGTGCGTTTTTATAATATCAAACAAATTTTATTTGTTGTGAAGCGAGAGGGAAAAGAAGGCGCTGATACAGTCTAAACGCAACAACATCATCGGTATTTTGAGCAGAACATTCCCTCTTTAGGCCCTCCATCATAGTACCCTCTTGACACATATTACGTTTAGTGATATGTTTATTACAGTAACCGTCATAAGGAGGCTGAACTATGCGAGATCATGCAAAAGGTGGTGCGCTTACAGAAGTGACCTTTTATATTTTGCTTTCCCTTTATACTCCGAAACACGGATATGCTGTCATGCAGTTTATTGAAGAAAAAACTGGAGGGCGGCTTTCGTTAGGCGCGGGCACTTTGTATGGTGCGTTGAACTCTTTGTGGGAAAAGGGATGGATCGAACCTTGCGGAGATCATACAGGCAGAAAAAAGGAATACAGCATTACAATGCAAGGAAAAGAAATTGCAGAAAAAGAACTTGCAAGACTAAATGAGCTTGTAAGCATTGCAAGTGAAATTATTGGAGGTGCAGTATGAGTAAAAAATGTTACCGCTTCTTTGGAGGATTATTGAACGCGCAAGCAAGCTGGTTAAATAGAATGTCCGAAAAGGGGTATCACCTTGTTCAGACAGGAAAAATTTTATATGAATTTGAAAAATGCAATCCTAATGAAGTGGTATACTGCGTGGAGTTTATCGGCGAAAAGTCAAAAGAAAGCGCAAAAGATTATTCCGGTTTTTTAGAGGATATGGGATATAAGGTGTTTTTTAAGAATATCAATCTCAATTATTCTGTCGGCAAAGTGCGTTGGCGTCCATGGGCGGAAAAAGGGGGGCGCATTGCGACAAATGCCACGACTTTCAATCGAGAACTTTTGATTGTAGAAAAAGAGAATGACGGAAAACCATTTGAACTTCATACCTCCTATGAAGATAAAGAAAAATATTACTGCAATTTGCGTAATCCGTGGCTTTTTATACTACTCATGTTTGCGCTATTTGCCATCGCAAAACATTCTATCATCTTTGGTGTCTTTGCGTTGACTGCCCTCATCCCTGCTCTTATATATCAAATTCAGATCGTAAAAATCCGGCGAGAAGCCAAAACGAGAGAATGGTAACGAAATAAATAACAACAACCTGCTGTTAGTTCAATTCCCGCCGACCTATATACCGATGACAGTGCAGAAACGCTTGATTCAGACGCAAAAGGATAGCTTTGTTTAACATCCAAAGGGCAGCCGAGAAAATCGACTGCCCTTTTTTCATGTCCTCTGGGCAGAGAGGAATTTTAATAAGCTGTCGAGATTTCCATCAATTTGACGGAAATTTTCAATTTTCGTTGAAATCACTACTTTCCTTGAAAAGGGAGCGATATTTTCCCTCATTTTTGAAATACATTCCTCATTATTCTTTGCTGGAATAGCAGTTGCAAGTATTCCCCTCTCCTGTTCAACTGCATTTTCTCATATATTCCAAAACCAAACATCACTATACCGCTGCTCCATCTACAACCATTACCATACCTACTCTTTTTCTGTCTCATCTGTCTCATTTTATTTCCGCTTCCGCCGCTTTCACAATGGGAATCAACAAATGGTCTCCCGACTGAATGTTCGTCGTTTTCATCTGATTACACGCTAGAATTTTATCAATCATATGTTCGGTCTTTTCCGTATCTGCCTTATAAGTTTCCGCAATCTCCCAAAGGGTGTCTCCTGCGTGGATGCGCACGGATTCATAATACACCGTTTGAGGCTTTTGTCCCTGTGCTCCCAATGCAATCGTTCCAATCCCAATCACCATCGCGAAAGTCATCCACAGCAACATTCGTCTGCGTGCCTGTTTTGATTTGCGTATCATCCGTCTTCTTCTGCGTCCATCCATCGTTTCTCCCCCTTTTCTAAATACGAACATATTTTCTTCATGCTTCAATCATATAGGAACATATATTCTTTGTCAACTATTTTTTATAAATTTGCGAACATAGGTTTGATTTTATCCTGTTCCTATGATACAATAACCAAAAAGAATTTTGCCAAAATAGTGAGCTCTCGCTCTCCGATTTCTTTTTTCGGTCTTCCGTCTTTCTTTTCGGCAAACGATTCGGTTGATTTTTATTTAAGTAAAAGGGAAGTGAATATATGCACGATTTATCCGCGAAACAACAACAAATTTTAGAATACATGAAAGCAGAAGTACGCGAAAAAGGATATCCGCCTTCTGTCCGGGAAATCTGTGAAGCAGTCGGCTTAAAATCCACTTCAACTGTACATGGACATCTGGCACGATTGGAAAAAAAAGGATTGATTCGCCGCGATCCTACAAAACCTCGGGCCATTGAGATTTTAGATGACTCCCTGGCATTACCTGCCCGCGAATTGGTACAGGTTCCCATCATTGGAAATATTACAGCAGGAACACCCATTCTTGCGGTAGAGAACATTGAAGATACGTTTCCCATCCCCGTGGACTATGTCCATAATGACAGCGTGTTCATGCTGAAAGTCCGTGGAGACAGCATGATAGAAGCCGGTATTTTTGATAAAGATCTGATTCTGGTTCGCCAGCAAAATACTGCGGATAACGGCGATATCATTGTTGCACTCATTGAAGATTATGCAACGGTAAAGACATTTTATAGAGAAAAAGATTTTATCCGTTTGCAGCCGCAAAATGCATCTATGAATCCCATCATCGTACGGGATGTTACCATTTTGGGCAAAGTCATTGGATTATTTAGAAAATTTTAAGGAGTGAAATTATGTACGGTTTTGTCAAAATCGGCGCCGCTATTCCTAAATTGCATGTTGCCGACTGCATATTCAATCAACAGGAAATATTATCTTTGATTCACCAAGCCCAAGAAAAAAATATAAAAGTATTATCCTTTCCAGAACTGGCACTAACCGGCTACACCTGTGGCGACTTATTTTTCCAGCTTCCTTTGCTGCAAGCCGCTGAACAGTCCTTGGCACAAATTGCCAAAGCAACGCAGGATCTTGACATGATATTGGCAATCGGCACACCCGTATATACAGACAACCAAACCTTCAACTGTGTTGCCGTACTGCATCGCGGAACTATATTAGGATTGGTGCCCAAAACCTTTATTCCCAATTACAGCGAATTCTACGAAGAACGTTGGTTTGCTTCTGCTGCGGATTTGGTCAGCGAAGAAATTGCCTATGCAGGACAAATCGTTCCGATCGGTTCTGATTTACTGTTTCGCGCCAATGGCATTCCACATCTGAAGATTGGCGTGGAAATCTGTGAAGACATATGGGTACCCATTCCCCCTAGTTCTTATCACTGTCTGTACGGTGCAACTGTCATTCTAAACGCATCTGCCAGCAATGAACTGGCTTCCAAACCGACCTATCGGCATCAGCTGGTTGCGCAACAATCCTCCCGCTGCCTTTCTGCATATGTTTATACTTCTGCCGGGATCGGCGAATCCACGCAGGATGCCGTATTCAGCGGACACAGCTTAATTTATGAAAATGGAGCACTCTTAGGAGAAAGTGAGTCGTTTTCCCGAGAAGGTCAGTTGATTTTTGCGGATATTGATTTAGAACTGCTAATGAATGAACGCCGCCGCCATACTACTTATATGGCACAGCTTTCTCAGCCGGAAGCACAGCGCTTTTATCGGGAAATTACATTTTCCATGGCAGAGCCACTGGATACCTCTTTGGCGCGTACGGTTTCTGCCACGCCATTTCTGCCTGCTGACGATGCCAATTTAGATGCACGATGCCAAGATATTTTCCAAATACAAGTCACTGCTTTGGCGCGGCGCATGGAACATACGCATGCCAAAAAACTGGTCATCGGTATTTCTGGCGGATTGGATTCCACCCTTGCGTTGTTGGTTGCAGCAAAAGCCTGCGATTATCTGAACTTAGACAGAACACATGTATTGGGTATCACTATGCCCGGATTCGGCACCACCGACCGCACGTATCAGAATGCATTAGCGCTGATGCATGCATTAGGCATTGAACAACGAGAAATTTCCATCCGTGAGGCGGCTTTGCAGCATTTTGCCGATATTGGACACGACCCTGCCATCCATGATATCACTTACGAAAATACACAGGCGAGAGAACGTACCCAAATTTTGATGGACATTGCCAACCAAACCAACGGCTTGGTTGTTGGCACAGGCGATTTGTCTGAATTGGCGCTGGGATGGGCAACCTATAACGGAGATCATATGTCCATGTATGGTGTCAATGCCGGTGTCCCCAAAACTTTGGTCCGTGTATTGGTTGATTGGGTCGCTCATTCTCATCGTCTGGAGGAAAGCGCTTCCGCAATCCTGCTCGATATTTTGGACACACCCATTAGCCCGGAACTGCTTCCGCCGGATCCAGATGGTACCATTCATCAAAAAACAGAAGATTTGGTAGGACCTTATGAACTGCATGATTTCTTCCTGTTCCAAATTCTACGGTTTGGGTTCCGTCCTGCAAAAGTGCTGTACTTGGCAGAAATTGCATTCTCAAATCAGTATGACCGTGATGCACTGCTAAAATGGCTGAAGAATTTTTATCGCCGTTTCTTTGCACAACAGTTCAAACGCTCCTGTCTGCCGGACGGTCCAAAAGTGGGTGCTTTGTGCCTTTCTCCTCGTAGCGACTGGAGAATGCCTACCGATGCTCATAATCGTATCTGGATGGAAGAAGTAGACTCTTTATAATTTTCTTGCGGAAAACCACATACTTTCATCGGATCAAACATCATACCAAAGAATCAAATTCGCTTTCTTTGGTATGATGTTTTTGCTGTATTTTCAAATCAAATCTCCCTGCTCCGACGGTCTGTTTTCTCGTCTATACTTTGCAGGATTACAACAATATACAAAAGAGAAGGAAAGGATGTATCTATTATGATCGGAACCATTGCCAATACCGCTGCCATATTAACCGGAACCATGATCGGCACCCTTTTGAAAAAAGGGATTCGCCCGAAATATCAGGAGGTTCTCTTTCATGCGATGGGACTTGCTGCAACCGGACTGGGCATAAACGCTGTCGTACAGAATATGCCAAATAGCCAATTTCCCGTACTGTTTATCGCCAGTCTTGCCATCGGTTCTTTGGTTGGAAATATGCTGGAAATCGACGAAAGATTCCATCGTCTGGCGGCACATTTCTCTTCCTCTAGGTTGGGCGAAGGTCTATCCACTGCGATTTTATTATTTTGTATTGGTACGCTTTCCATTGTCGGACCTATCCAAAGTGCTTTGTACGGCGATCATACCTATCTGTTCACCAATGCCACCTTGGACTTGGTTACTTCCGCTGTACTGGCATCAACCTATGGCATTGGCATTGCCTGGGCGGCTCTAGTATTATTTTGTTGGCAGGGAGGCATTTATATCGGTGCCGGTATTCTTTCGGAATTTCTCACCGATCCACTGATGTGTGAAATTTCCATACTCGGTGGGTTCCTGATCGCCTCTTCTGGTCTATCCATATTAAAAATCAAGGACCTAAAGACATTAAATATGCTCCCGGCATTGTTGATTCCGTCTCTTTTCTTTTTCCTGCACAGCTTGTTTTAATCAACCAAATTTTCACTGTTTGTGATATAGCATTCAACCATTTTCTAAAGTAGTATCCAACTATCTGGATGATCGTTCCTGCACCCCTTAGCATCGCCGCACCAGCAATGGCGCGTACCGTCTGCATTCTAGGTTATTCGAATACCATTGCTCATTGTGCGGAACATTGATTGCGTTTCCTAATTTGCAAAAATCTCTGTCACACTGATAGAACAAAACATTTTGAAATCCTACGAAAAAAGCAGACATCTTGTCTGCTTTTTTTGTTTGTTTATAAATCTTTGATTTTCATTTGATCAATCGGTTTGTTTTTTCGTCTTTTCCTGCGGTAAAAGAAATAAATCCCCAACCAAATGGCAGGCAATACATTCCCTACAAAAAATACCACCAAACATGCAGCGAGTTCCATTGCCTGCAAGCACAAAATCAATATTCCGCAGAACCAAAGAACGGGCAAAATCAATCCTGGCAATGCTGCCTCCATTTTACACAAAAAGACCTGCAATACTGTGAAACCTACTGCAACTAACAGTAAAAATAACCAAAATAACCATATAACAATGGTTCCTGCAATTGCCATTACTGTTCCTCCCTTTCTTTTCGATATGCCGTAATCAATAGCTTCGCCGTCTCAAAATCCAGTTTGTCATCCATCGCTAAATTTTTAATCAGCTTTACATAAGGTTCCGACTCTTTTTGCTCAGACATCTTTATCTTTTGAATCAATTTGTCCAGCCGCAGCCGTACTGTAGGATAAGACACCCCGTAAACTCCTGCCATTTCTTTCAAAGAACCGGATGCCAGTACAAATTTCTTAATAAATGCCAAGTCTTCTTCTTCTAACTGCAAAATCCATTCCGGTATCCGCTCCATGCTCTCACCTCTTTCATATTATTAAAATATCATTTTATTTTATTAAAGTCAATATAAATATTTATTTTATTTTATTTCATCTACTTCTTTTTCCGCATACTTGGCATATACTAGTCAAAAACGACAGGAGTGTACGACATGCAAAATCCAAACGTGAAATATCTCCGAGAACAAAATGGTTCCTTTGCGCTGTTCTCTCTGGAACACAATCGCATTTGGTGCCGCCGCCAAACCAAATCTGCTTGGAGCGCCCCATACTGTATTGCAGAAGGTGCCACCGCCTTTTCTCTTTGCCGCTATGAAGATTTTACATATTTGCTGTATTCTACAACGGACGGCAGGCTGCAACTGGCGGCATCCGCAGACTTACTTCAATGGGAACAGCGTCCTTTATGGCAGGAAGGACAATCGCGTTGGCAGCCCACGGCATCTTTTTTTCTCTTACCACAAAAAGATGCCGTCCATATCATTTATCCACAACTGCAGGCGCCAAACGGCTCCGCCTCCCTGTTATACACTTACTTCCAAAAAGGACAGTGGCACACACCGTATCAAATTGACCATTTTCTTCCATGGAACGGTACGCCATTTTTAGGTCGGAGATTGGGAGAAAATCATGCTATTTTATATTATCGCTCTCATCGTAATATCATCAGCGCCCGGGAACTTCTGCTTGCACCGTTTACGATTGGCAGCCTCTCCCCTTTGATTCAAACCGGAGACACTTGCGTTGATTTTTCTATTTTGGAAGACGAAGACCGCCTGCATTTGCTTTATATTGTCCGCAGCCTGTTCCGGACGCAGGTCATTTATCGTTATAAACAAACTGCTGCTATCAGCCGTCCGCAAGTCATTTGGGATGGTGTCAACTGCGATACCTGTTGGCTGTATCGAGAACAAAACCATTTGATTCTGTTCTGGACTGTTAACGGACAGCCCATGCGCTGTGTATGTGATAACGGTGTTTCCTTCGGTCCGATAGAGCGTTATACAGCTCCTTTCCCCATGCAGCCAATGAAAGCCGAATTGGTTCAAGCTTGGGACAGCCGATTTACTGCCTCAGAATATATTGGTGACCGTCAAAATGGAGCCCTTCCCATGCTGTTCCCTGCCACTGCTTCCGAACCCGTGCAGCAACTACAGGCAGCATCCACTGATACCACAATAACTTCGGACTTTTCCTCTGATTCCACTGAACGGAAAGATGAATTAGAGGAACTACGCAGTTTGCTGGCACAACGCAGTGAGGAACTTTCTGCTGTGAATGCCCGCTGGAAAGCGCAGGTGGATGCATTGCAGCAACAACTGCAACTACTGCAAGATACCCAATCACTGGAATCCTCTGCACCAGAGGAGCCGACTTCCTAATCTCCTCTTTCTGCTGCGGTCGTGGAAAATCCGCTTGATTTTCCCTGCCGCAGTTCCCTTCTTTTACCACTACAACGCAATACTTTCTTCCAACAACTCTGCCATCTCACCAATCAAATCCACACAATCTGCACGATTTGCCGACAGCGTACCGCAGTCCAGCGTTCCGTATTTTTCTCTTATCTTCATCAAAAACAGCAGGCGCTTTTGTTTGGCTTCTTCCGCCGGAAACAGTATGCCGAATATCATTACCGCCGCCACCAACGCACTGCAAAAACTACCTACACCAAATCCGCTGTTGATTGCAGCGCAACTATGCTTCATTTCTTCAGACAATCCAAATCCATACACCTCTGCCGCCGCCTTTAACAATCCCAAAGAACAATTCTCTCCAGCGGCACAATAGTTCATTGCTTTTTCTTTCACACTGCTTCCTCCTTTCCTCATCTTCTTATTATCCTATGATCGGTGCTCTAAAATGGGACCTGCTGCCATTTCACTGATCCATTCAGATCCACTAACCGCCTTTTCTTGATTGGTAAACGCCTCGCAGTTATTCCTTCACTCTGTCTTGCTTTCTCTTCATTGCATGAAAATCTGATCTCATACATTTCTAAGCAATTTCAGCCTATATACCAAACGTTCCCACTTTGTGATTCCTACCCCACACATCTGATCAAACTTTATGCTGTTCCTATGGCACAAAAAAAGACACTGCTTTTCGAAAAAACAAAAGCAATGTCTTTTTTTCTCCAATGTTTCGATCGTCATTATGTGCAAGATGCCATTTCTTCATCCGCCGTCGTTAATTTGGTTGCCATCGGACGATATTTTCCGCTTTCCCAACGTTTGTTCTGACTATGAATCCATAAGTAACAGCCGCCAGTAAACAACAGTCCAACCAAAAACGACATCAAACCTTCATTTACCATCGGAATCAACGGCGCAACCAAAAAGTATCCTACCATCAAGCCTATCAAAAGTCCAAGCAGTGGAATTCCATACATAATCAGAATCGCTTTCATAAAAGCATTATCCTTCAATTCCAACTCCACCCAATCGCCCACTTCTGCTTCGCACAAATTCTGTGCTTCCACATCCATGTCTTTTTTCATCATACCGCGGGCGCACGCACGGCATTCTCCACAGGCCTCGCGTCTGACGATATGCACTTTCACGATTTTGCCACGAGCTTCCGTAACCAATCCTTTCATGCTGTTTCCCACCTTTCTATTCCAATCCGTATGTACGGATATCTGTTTTCTGTTGCCACAACATATTGTACCATAGGTACGCCAGAAAAAAAAGTGCCATTTTGTACATAATTTAATGCTTCCATCCATTCTTTTCCGCAGCTTTTTTCTCATACAACCAAAAAAAGAAATTTTTGCATAACGCGCCCAGAGGCACCGCCAATAATAATCCCCAAAATCCAAAAAAACCACCAAAAATTGCCAAAGACAATAATACCATAACCGGATGCAATTCTACTTTCTTTCCAACTACTTTTGGTACAATCCACACACTGTCTATTTGCTGCAGCACCAAAATTGCAATTGCCGCATACAGCGCCCGTATCGGTTCTTCGCTCAGCAAACCGCTCAGTACTGCCAATAAAAAGGCTACAATCGCTCCGAAATACGGAATTAGATTGGAAAAACCAGAAACCAGCCCAATCAGGATACCGTAAGGAATGCCAATGAAATAAAATGCTACAGCAAATAATGTCCCCATAATGGTCGCATCCAGCATCTGCCCCCCCAAATATCCCATAAATACTCGATAAATTTCTCCAAGCACACCACCAATTCTCTTTGCCATTTTTTCACCCAGAAATACCGCTCCTACTTGCCGTACGAAAAATTGCACATTTTCTTTTTCCGATAAAAAATAAAACGCCGCTGTAAATCCAATCCCTGCATGGAACACCTGTCCGCCTGCTTTTGGCAGCGCAGCTGCAGCATGCAGTACACTTTCTTCTATCTGCAAACTGATTTGTGTCACTGCAGTCGTAAAAATGCTTTCTACATTTTGCAGCAATCCATACTCCGCTAATTTCAATTGAAATAGTACCAACAAATCCCCTGCCTGCCGTACAAATTCACCCAACTGCTCTGCCACCTTCTCCATGTCTGCTGTTCCTACCTTCCGAACCAGGATACTTCCCAACCCAAACAACAAACAAAAAAAGATCAGATAGGTAATGGCAGTTCCCATGCAGCGACGCTTTCCTCGTCTGCCTATCACTCGTTCATACTGCCGCTGCCAAAATGCCACAGCCGGTTCTAATACCACAGAAATACCTACCGCCCAGAAAAAAGGTGCAAAAACGGCGAGGATCTGCCTCGCCGTCTGTAAAATGACATTTTTCGCCTCATTCAGTTTGAAGACCACCGCTCCCAACAGCACCAATATGCCTGCCGTTAAAATCACATGAAATCCAATTTCCAGATATTTTCTGTTCCATGGCAGCCGCAATGCTCCAAACTCCCTCCTCTTGTTTATTTCATTCTGCGCAGCGCTTCTTTCAGAAAATTCCAGGTCCGAATTGTAGAAGAAATGGATAATCTCTCCTGCGGTGTATGCACATCATACATATCCGGTCCCAAAGAAACCATATCCAGCCATGGCATTTTTTCTGCAAACAATCCACATTCTACCCCTGCATGCATGGCAGTCATTTCCGGCTCTCTTCCTGTTGTATCCCGATACGCTTCCTGCAACAGTACCAGCAGATGGGAGTCCGACCGATACATCCAACCAGGATAATCATTACTGCTTTCTGCATCCGCACCGCATAACGCTGCAATCGTTGCAATTTTATCGCAAATCCATTCTTTTCTGGAGGCAACTGCACTTCTGACCGCATTTTCAAACGTTACCGTATCCGCTGTTGTCCGCACAACACCAATATTATTAGAGCTTTCCACTAATCCGTCGATCTCATGGCTGACAGTAATGACGCCATAAGGAAGCAGCGTCAATATAGAAAGAACTCTCTGCTTGGTATCCTCCGTTAATACCTCTGCCACCTCTTCCCGCAGTGCCTCCCATGTAATTATCATATCCGCATCTGTTCGGCGATATTCTTCTTTTAACGTCTGTTCCATCTCCGTTATAATCCGTTCTGCCACTTTCGCTGCTTCTGTTTCCAACGCCACAACTGCTTCTGCTTCTCGACAAATGGCATTATCCATCTTTCCGCCATCTATACATACCAAAGAAAATGTTACATTTTTTTGTAAGGTATACAATAATCTGCCCATTAGCTGATTGGCACTGGCACGCTGCAAATGAATGTCACTGCCAGAATGTCCGCCTTTCAATCCACTGATTTTAAGTAAATACGGCTGCGCATTTACTTGCTTCGATTCTCTTCGTACCGGCAAAGAAACATGTACTCGTCTCCCGCCGCAGCAGCTCACTAGAAATTTTCCTTCTTCCTCCGAATCCATATTGATGAAATATTTTCCACGCAAATCCGAAGTATCCAATGCCTTCGCCCCGCCCATGCCGGTTTCTTCTTCTGTTGTAAACACCGCTTCGATGGCTGGATGTGCCAACTCTTTATTGTCCAACAGTGCCAGCATATATGCTACAGCAATTCCGTCGTCTGCTCCCAAAGTTGTATCGTTTGCAGAGATAAAATCTCCATCTATTTGTAATTTCAACGGATCCGTTGTAAAATCATGCGCAAGCTCTCCCATTTTTTCGCATACCATGTCCATATGTCCTTGCAGAATTACGCCCGGCGCCTGTTCATATCCTTCCGATGCCGCCTTTTTCACAACGACATTCCCAGCCGCATCTGTACGGCTTTCCAAATTGCGTGTCTGTGCAAAATCCAGGATATATTGCGCCAATGCCGCTTCGTTTCCGCTTCCATGCGGAATTTTCGTGATTTCCTCGAAAAAGTAAAATACCCGATCTGTGCCAAGTGTATCTAATACGCCCATCTATCGTTCCTCCTTTTTTCATACCTTACCATCATAGCTTTCTTATTTTTTTCTGTCAAGCGCCTGCTGTGAGCCTATCCAAATCCACACAAAAAACAACTTTCTCTTACTGTATGAAACAAACGCCTATAACATACCTTACATATATGCAATGATAGCCTTTTCACCAAAACATCCCAATACTGCAAGCGGTTCAGACTGTTTTCTTTATGCCAACAGCACAAACCAAATCATGAAACATCCTTTTCTCTGTATCTATTGCATTTTATCTCAACTGCACCACTGCAATCCTTTCATCTTCTTCCTTTCTTATCTTTGACAAAATACATCTATTTGAAGAAAATCTCTTGACTTAGAGTTTACTTTAAGTAGTATGCTAAACATAGAACGATATTTGAAGGAGGACTGATCCACATGAATACAAATGAAATGAAACAATCTCTAGGCAGCGGTGCCGTATTCCCAATTGGTGGAGAAAATACCGCATACGCTCAATATTTTACCGGTCCATGCTACTTAGCTATGCTTTCTACCGAAGGGGTTGGTATCGGTAATGTCACCTTTGCCCCTGGTACCATCAATCATTGGCATGTCCATCATAAAGGCGGACAAATTTTATTGGTCACCGGTGGCAAAGGATGGTATCAAGAAGAAGGAAAGCCCGCTCAAGCCCTACAGCCTGGCGACGTAGTTCAAATTCCGCCAGAAGTCAAACATTGGCATGGCGCTGCCAAAGACAGTTGGTTTCAGCATCTAGCCATCGAAGTACCTGCTGATGGCGCTTCCAGCGAATGGTTAGAAGCTGTCGATTCTGCCGCATATGAACAATTGAAATAATCAGCTCGATACATAAGCCCCGTCTGCATCAACAGTAGTCAAAAGAACATTCTCCTTTTGACTGCTGTTGATCCATTTTTCTTAAAGCTCTTCTGCAATTCATGATAAAACCCTTTTCCCTAACCTCTAATTGATTTCAGAACCCTCAAAATATGTACACAGGAATTTTTTTCAAACGGTAAAATAGCGCAACAAAAGACTCCACCAAAAGAAGCGGAGTCATTCTGCCCGTTTTCAAAAAAGCGACCATTTCTTCTGCAGATGCATTCTTCTCTGTTGTGCACCGCATATTTGTTTCGGTCCTTTTCGTTTTTCTATTCGAAATCCCATTGCATCCATCTATAAAATATCTCATTGAACTATTTTCATTTATCGTCTACATTGATGCATTCCATTCCTCATACCAATGCTTTCTCTCCTGAACTATGTCATGAATATAAAACAATAACATTTATACAAGGTTTCGTATTTTGCAAACAACCGCAGAGCCATCCAAACACCAATCCGCCCATTCTTTTCCATTTACAAAAGATTTATTCTGCAGCCATGCATGATTTTTTCCTATCATTTGTTTTTGTGCAAAAAAACGGCAAAATTTGTACCAGTAAGTTCCTGTCATAAGATAGATACATTGTGTCATACTAAGATTGCAACACCAAACAACAGTTTTTTTGAAGGAGGTTTGAAACCATGAGCAACACATCTTCTACAAGCAATAAAGTAAACGTACCTGAGGCAAGAGCCGCTTTGGAACAGTTCAAATATGAAGTGGCAAACGAAATCGGTGTGCCTCTGAAAAAAGGCTACAACGGCGACCTGACATCCGCTCAGAACGGTTATGTTGGCGGCTATATGGTGAAAAAAATGATCGAAGCTCAGGAAAAAATGATGGCAGAAAAGACAAACGGCTAATCTGACCAATTTTACAATTTTTCCCAAGCGCCCCTTTCGATTTGGTCTTATGATGGGTCAATTCCCTGTTGTGCGACCTGCGCGAAAGGGGCTTTTTTACTGTCAAAATCGGCTGATTCGGATCAGCCATATCCCACAGCAAATCAATGCGGTTGCCACCAAAAAAATACAACTCGGCAACAAAATTGCCAAAAACATCCCAATCCCTAGAGATAATAAAATCATACCGCACACCTGTTTTCTCCAATCATTATGACATCGTCTCCGCATGGCTGCACCTCCTTCTGTTTATTTTATGCAGCCATTTTCCGTTTGTTTCAGGCATCCTTCGCTCATCTTCTGCTTCCTGACAGATATGCCCGCGCTTATCGCTCTGCTACCACCGTAAACAATACCAAGTCCTACCTTCCTGTATTTTGAATCTCATGTGTCGAACCTACTGGACAAATATGGCAAATGCCTTCAGACAAAGGTTCCGCCACGCCATCGCAAATCGCCATACCTGTTCCCTGACAGACAAAATTGATTTCCATGCTGGTTCGATGCGTATGCCGCCCGATAGAAGTACCTACAGGCATTCTGCTAATCATCGCTTTCCAATCCCTGCCGCTTACCATTTTCGCAAATACTGTTCCGTGTCCCTGATTCAAATGCGGGATACCGATTTCTTCTTTCTGCTTCCACTGAATCAACATTTTCCCGACCTCTTTTCTACGTAAAAAACATGGACTGCGGCTGCATATCCATGTTTTTCTCTTAATCTCTTGTCTGCATCACAAATAAATATCCGTCTGCAATGGTTACAGTTGCCGTATCCGACAACATGACATTGCTCACCGCAATGAGCGCATCATCCATTGCCAAATCATAATGCACCAGCGGATATTCCAGACCTTCTAATGTTACTCCTCGCACAACCATACTCAACGGAATGATAGAAACCAAATCTCCCGCCTTTCCATGCAGCGTGGTTGCATGATCAATCAATTCTACTCGATTCTTCTCATTGACCAATACTGCTTTTACACCTTGCTTTAAAAGATATAGCAGCAGATGTGCGTTGGCAAGGGTATGATCCAGTCGGTCACCAATGCCGCCCAATAAAATTAACTCTGTTGCTCCCAGCTCCAGCGCCAATAACATTCCCAACTGCATATCCGTTTCATTTTTATGCGTCGGTACCTGCCGCATTACAATGCCTTGGCGGCGATATTCTTCCAATATTTCCGGCGGTGCCGAGTCAAAATCTCCGACAATGTACTGTGGTTGAATCCCCAGAGCCTTTGTATGGCGTACCCCACCATCACAACAGATTATGATATCCGCATCCTGTAAATATGCATGGCAAAATGTATAATCTCCGATATCCGCGCCTGCAAACAACACCGCTTTCATCTTACTTCATACTCCTTCAAAATATTCAGAAATGCCTTTGCTGCCCCGGCGATGTCCTCTTTTCCGAATACCGCAGACCCTGCCACAATCACATTCGCCCCCGCATCCAACACTTCTCTGACATTCTCCAGTGTAATACCACCATCTACCTGTATGTCATAGCTGAAACTGCATTCTGCTTTCCATTTCGCCAATGTACGAATTTTGGATAATTGCTCTGCCATAAATTTCTGTCCGCCAAATCCCGGCTCTACTGTCATCACCAATACCATATCCACATCCTGCAAATAAGGGCGGATCACTTCTGCCGGTGTATTCGGTTTAACGGTAATACCAACTTTTGCACCGCTTTCTTTGATTTTCGCAATACATCCAACCGGATCTTTCGTTGCCTCTACATGGAAATTGATGATATCCGCGCCCGCTTTGCGAAACTGGTCTATATAACGCTCCGGATCCACAATCATCAAATGTGCGTCAAATACCATGTTACTTGTCTTCCGGATTCCTTGAATCACAGGAATACCAAAAGAAATATTTGGTACAAACACCCCATCCATCACATCCAGATGAATATAAGGAACGCCTGCGTCCTCTATGATTTTCAGCTGCTCCCCCACTTTGGTAAAATCAATCGACAGCATGGACGGGGACAAATAATTTGTCATATCAGTTTCTCCTCTCTTCTTCCAGTTCTTCATACAGCGCCACATACCGCCGATATCTTCGGCTGTCGATGGCTTTATCGATTTGCGCTTTCACTGCACAATCCGGCTCATTGATATGCATGCATCCATGATAATAACAGGCATGGACATAAGGTTGAAATTCCCGAAAATAGTATTGCAGTTTTTCTGCTGGAATATGATTCAGATACAGCGATGTAAAGCCAGGTGAATCTACTACGTAGCTTTTATTTGTCATCTGAATCAGTTCTGCATGACGGGTGGTGTGCCGCCCCCGCTGGATCTTTTCACTAATTTCTCCTGTATGCAGCTCCACGCCCGGAAATGCCGCATTGATTAGGCTGCTTTTTCCCACACCGGAAGGTCCAGCAAACACAGAAATTTTATGTTCCAATACCTTTCGCAGTTCCGCAATTCCTTCTTTCTTTTCTGCACTGGTGCAAATGACAGGATATCCTGCCGCCCGATACAGAGCGGCAGCATCCTCGTATTTTTTTTGTTTGTCACGATCAATTTTATTGATGACAATCACAATATCCAATTCT
>ERZ1643247.1550-NODE-1550-length-20653-cov-5.686232_pt1 | contig 20653 bp, 21 predicted proteins | sample MGYA00579264_ERZ1643247 | MGnify/ENA primary metagenome ERZ1643247 (study PRJEB29033, sample SAMEA4952262) | chicken gut metagenome | biome: Broiler Chicken; feature: Gastrointestinal Tract; material: Caecum | place: Ireland | collected 2018 | study: Broiler... | reverse complement strand
GCTGGATGACCAACCTGGACCGGTTCGTGGAAGACAACGCCCACCGGGACCTGAGTCACGTGAACGTGAGCAGCGCAGCTCTCCCCTGCTGGCAGAAGCTGTAAGAAAAACGATGGCAACATCGCCCACCTCCCTGCGCTAACCTCCCTGGCGCCGGGTCGGTGTTTCTTTAGAGTATACGTCTTCTAAAATACATCCTCATTTAAAGCAAAAAGGCCGCGGGTTTTCCGCGGTCTTTTTGTGTGATCGGGAGAGCCTTGCCTCTCCAGGGGCTTGCAAAACGGCTCCGGATACGAGATACTAAAGGAGAAAATCCACGGGAAAGGGGGACATTCTGCCATGGAAATACAGTATGCAGACCTTGTGCTGCTCAATGGAGAGCTAAAAGAAAGGGGCAATCGCTACCGTGTGGGATACAAAGGGGAGGACGTCGCTTGTCTGCTTCCGCCGGGGGAGTGCTGCTGGACGGGGGAGATGGAGGAGGATGCTCTGAACTGCATCCGGGCCCACTACCAGGCCAAAGGAGAGCGGGTAGTCTTTTCGGAGGACCGGCTCTATTTTCGGGTGCAGAAAGGGGAAGGGGACTTTTCTCCTTCTTGCTCCAACGAAATGTAAATAAAATTTGTCGCAAGCTATTGACAAAAATTGGCGAATGCGGTATTATTATGAGCAAGACAAGAAAGTAATCTACTGTGATTTCAGAGTTTCTGTAAACATATACGGGAACATGTTCATGAGGTTTTAAAAATGGGAATTGTTTTAACACGACGAGAAGAAGAGTTGATGTCCTTTCTCTGGGACTACGGCGAGCCCTTGGCTGCCAGTGAAATCCTGGCCAAGTGCACCGAACGCACCTGGAGCGATCAGTACCTGCAGGTTATGATTCGTTCCCTGGAGAAGAAGGGCGCCATTGAACCCTGCGGCATGCTGCGGGTGGGAAACCACTACGCCAGAAAGTTCCACTGTCTCCTGACCAAAGAGGAGTATTACATTCAGCTGGCGGAAAATCACGGCGTGAACACGTCCCTGTTCGCCAAGGCGGCAGTGACGCTGGCAGCCCGTTGTCCGGTGGAAGATCCCAAGGACCTGCTGCAGGAATTGGAGCAGATTTTGGAGACCTACAAAAACGAGGACTGATGGAAGGTGTCCGTTTCCGTTTTTAGCTTCTGGATAGCCATGTTGTGCAGTACAGTCCTGATTCTTCTGGTGCACTTGCTGCGTAAGAAGCCTGGTTTTATCCGAAGCTTTGGCGTGTCCACGCTGCTGTTCTTGTATTTTCTCTGCTTTTTTCGCATGGTGGTTCCGCTGGAACTTCCCTTTGTGCAGGTCATTGGCTTGGAAAAAGGGTATGCCGCTCTGTTTGAGCTGGCCCGTGCTGGGGAAGTTGCCCTGCAGGGTTTCCAGTTGAACCTGTTGGAACTCCTGTTTATCCTGTGGGTTGGCGTGGCCGTGTGCCGGTTCCTCTATTTTGTGGGACGCTATCTGTGGGAAAAGAGAAAGCTGGAGCGCTTTCAGCACAACCGCAGCCCTCTGGCGGAACAGGTTTTCGCCCGGGTGCAGGAGGAAAGCTCCAAGCACCTGCAAGTTCGCGTATTTGTCTGTCCGGATATTCCCGGCCCTATGGGCATCGGCATCCGGAAGAAGGGTATTTTGCTTCCCCATCGGGACTACACAGAGGAGGAGCTGTACTACGTGCTTCAGCACGAGTACACCCACTTTGTGCATCGAGATTTGACAGTGCGGTTTTTGACCTGCGTGTTTGTGTGCGTCTTCTGGTGGAATCCGGCGGTCTATCTGCTGAACCGGGACGTGGAACAGATGCTGGAGATCAAGTGCGACCTGGCCGTGACGGACGGCCGCTCCAAGTCGGAGAAAATCGCCTATTTAACGGCCATTCTCAGCGCCCTGCGGGATGGGGGCGAGGAAAAGAACCCCGCTTTTTCGGCGGGAACCCACCTCTTGCCCCGGCGTATGGACAACGCCCTGCTGGAGCGGTTTCACATGATCACCCGCGGGGAGAACGCCAAAAGGGCTTCCTGGCACCGCCTGGCGCTGCTCACCGTTTCGGTGGCCTTGCTCTTTGCCAGCTATCTCTTTGTGATTCAGCCAAAGTACGATCCGCCTATTGAAGATTTTTACTCCAACGGTGGAGATGGCGAGGTTATACTAGAAGGTGCTTATTTGCTTGATGAAGGTTCTGGTAATTATTTCATTGTATTATCAGATGGCAGTGAATTTCCAATTAGCGACGAATATGTAGAAATACTTTTATCATCGGGCTTTGAAGTTAAGGAGGTGTATTCTCGTGATTGAACCAAGAAAAGACGTAATTGTTTACAAATTCCGCACGGCGAACGGAAAGTTGCAGTATCGCCGCTGGAATGAGACGTGGGGTTATTGGGTTGATCCTGATTGGATTGATATGAGCTAAAAAACACTACAGTTTCTATAGGAAAAGGAAGTGAGGGATCACTTCCTTTTCTTTTGGCCTGGTTCTTTAGCAAAGCCCCCCAGCGCCAAGGCGCGGGGGGTTCAACAACCGTCGGCTATGCCGGTGGGAGTTTAGAGCTTAGGCAAAAGCAACGTCAAAGCTGCTATAATGGTGAATGACCCCTCCTAGAGGTGGTTTTGCCTTGCTCCTTGGCTCTGCCAATATCCAGCACACAAAAAGCAGGAGGCCTGCTCCCGTGGGGGAGAGGCCTCCTGCTTTCGTTCTGTTTGCGCAAGGAGTGGGCTCAGCCGTTCACCAGCTCCAGATTGTACAGGGCTGCAATGCCGTAGCCGTCTGTGCAGATCATGGGAGGAATCTTGGGATCTGTGGAATCGTTCTCGCTGGGGAAGTTTGTCCACACCCCTTCGTAGACACTGTGGAATACATAGGGGCGGTACATCACCGCAAAGCTGGGAACGTCAGTGAGGTAGATCTCGTTGAGCCGCTGGTAGATTTCTTTCTGACGGGTCTCGTCCAGTTCGTTGGAGAGCTCCATCAGCAGCTGGTCCGCTTCTTCATTGTAATACCGGCCGTAGTTGGTGGTCATCCCTTCGGCAAACTCCCCGCCAAACCCGTACATGTAGGAATAGAACACGGTGTAGGCGCCGGAGATGCCGCCGCTGAAGGAGGTCAACGTGATGTCGAAATTGCCAGCCTGCAGGTCGTCGGTGTACTGGGCGGATTCAGGGAAATAGGTCTCAATCTGAATGCCAATGGCCTTGCCTGCTTCCTGCACAATCTGCAGGGCTGCTTCGTAGTCGGACCAACCGGTGGGGCACTCCACCTGGAAGGAGAGCTCTTCGCCGTTGTATTCCCGATTGCCGTCGCCGTTGGTGTCCACAATGCCTGCCTCATCCAGCAGGGCAATGGCGCCTTCCACATCCTGCCCTTCCCACTGCAGGGGAGCCAGTGCTTCGGGATCCAAAATCAGGCTCTGCTGCTCTTCCGACCAGTTGAACAGCGTGCGGGGATATTCCTTAAAGGTAGGGGACTGCCCCGACATGGCGGAGGCGATGATCTGGTCATAGTCCGTGGCCATGGCAATGGCCTTCCGCAGAGCAGGCTGGTCCAAACCAGGGCGCTGGGTGTTGAACACCACCGTGGGCAGTGTGCCAGGGGCGTTGTAGGGCGGTTCCTCAATGTAGGTGGAGATGGGCAGTCCCATGTCTTCCCACAGGGTTTCCACGTTGGCGATGTACGCCTGGTTTACATCAATGTCGCCCGCCTGGAACGCCTGGTTGTAGGCGTCGTTGTTGGCGTAAATGTTGCAGATGATGTACTTCGGTGCCGGCAGCTCGCCCCACATGGACGCGTCCTGCCCCCAGTAGTTTTCATCCCGCTGAATGACCCATTTTTGGTCGTTCTGCTCTAAGGGATGGTAGGGGGCCGTGGTGGGGGCGTCCCACATCAGCTCGTTCTTCACCGCCGTGGCGTCGCCGCCGTGCTGGGCGTCCAGCTCCTCCAGATAGGCCTTCTGCATCACGTAGACCTTGGGGAGATACTCCAGCATTTTCATACGGTTGAGGTTGTCCGTGTTAGCCTGGAATTCCACGGTGTGGTCGTCAATGGCCACCACGTCGGCAATGTAGGGGCTGTAGGCAATGCCTGTGTTGCTCTGGTAGTTCACGTGGGCGTCCCAGGTGGCCTCCACATCGGCTGCGGTCAGCGGGGTGCCGTCGCTCCAATGGGCAGCCTCTTTCAGCTTCACGGTGATCGCCGTCTGGTCCTCATTCCACTGGTATTCCCCGTCTGCCAGCAGGGGATAGGCTGTTTCGTCCGAAGGGTTCCACATGTACAGGGTTTCCCAAACCAGTTCACGGGCCATATCCGACTGGGACATAGCCGCGTAGTTGGGGTTGGAAGCCAGCGGGTTGTTGGAAACCGGCGCGCCCCACTGTCCCGGGGCGTAGTACAGGGACTCTTCCCGCGGATAGGAAGTCATGTCCGCGGCGGGCGCCTCTTCGGCGCTGCTTTCTGCTGTGCTGCTTTCAGAAGCCTGGGAGCTTTCCGTCTGAGCCTGAGAGCTCTCCGGTGTTCCCGAGGATTCCCCAGAGGCCTGGGAGCCTCCCCCTCCGGAGCATGCGGCTGAGGAGAGGGCCAGGGCAACTGTCAGCAGGATGGCAAGAAGTTTTCTGCTTTTTTTCATGGTACATCCTCCCTTGTGCGATAAACCAGAATTTTCAAAACAACTCCTTTTGAGCGTTTTTGGTTTATCATTGTTCAGATAATACCACAACATTTGATCAAATTCAAGCTTTTTCAGCAAAATATTTTCATTTTATTGCAAAACTTTTTCCTTTTTTATCAAAGAAGAACATGGTCCGTCTTCCAGTTCAGCCGCGCCAAAAGGAAAGGTGCTGCTGTATGACACAGCAGCACCCGCTCTTTTAGCAAAGAAGAACATTGCCCGTCTTCCAGTTCAGCCGCACCAAAAGGAAAGGGAGCTGCTGCATGACGCAGCAGCCCCCGCTCTTTTAGCAAAGAAGAATATTGCCCGTTTTCCAGTTCAGCCGCACCAAAAGGAAAGCGGCCGCTGTATGACACAGCAACCCCACGCTCTTTTAGCAAAGAAAAACATTGCCCGTCTTCCAGTTCAGCCGCATCAAAAGGAAAGGGGGCCGCTGCATGGCGCAGCAGCCCTCCGCTCTTTTAGCAAAGAAGAACATGGTCCGTCTTCCAGTTCAGCCGCACCAAAAGGAAAGCGGCCGCTGTATGACACAGCAACCCCCTGCATCTCTGGGCCTTTGGGAATCTTCTTTAAACGCCCTGGTGCTTCAGGACGCCATCCACAAACCGTTTCGCCCGGGGAATATCCCCGGCGTCCACGTGTTCCACAATCAGTGGAATGTTGGGATGATGTTTTGCCAAAAGAGATACATACAGGTTGTAATTTAACAGGCCCAGTCCAGCAGCGGGAAGCTCCACACCGCCGGCGCCGCGGAACACATGGGATTCATCCGCGTCAATATCCGCCCGCTTTACACGGGTGTCCTGTGTCGGTTTGATGTCTTTCGCATGGGCAATGACCATTTTGTCGGACAACGCGTGGAAGATAGACCGCAGGGTGCCGTCCACATCGTGGATGTTCTCTGTGGTGAAGAAGTTGGCGGGATCGCAGATCAGCTTCAGGTTGGGCATGTTGATCTCGTCAAAAAGCTGCTGCACCCGCTGGATGGAGCCGATCACGTTGTTCACGTAGTTTTCCACCAAGAAGGTGGCACCCACCTCTCTGCCAAATTTAACCAGGTCGTACAGAATCTCCGCCGTTTCCTCGTAGGCTTCCTCAGTGCCGTTGCGCTCGTGCCAAACCCAATCGCTGTCTGGGTGGTAGGTGCCTGTCTCGCTGGCCACATAGGGGCAGCCCAAGTCCAGGGCCCGTTCCATCATGCCTTTGATATAGGCGATATTCCGCTTTCTCTGCTCGAGGTCGTGGTGCACAATATTGGTGTAGGCAGAAACAGCCACAACAGGCAGATTGGCGTCCCGGAATTTGTCGCGGATCTCCTGGGCGCGCTCCTTGGTGAGATGTTCCTTGGCGGCGTCGCAATCCTTAAAGGAGACGTCCAGCTGCACGCAGGAGAAACCGTCCTGTTTAATCTGGCGGATGACGCCGTCCACTGTGTCTGGATAATACCCGGTAAAAATGCCTGTGGCGATCAAAGGGATTCACATCCTCTCCAAAACGGAAATAGGGGTTTGTTAAAAGGTGGTGTGCAAGGGCAGGGTGCGCTTCTCCTCAATTGCCTGGGGAATGGTGCACATAATGTCCACCACATGGCGGGCGATCTGGGGATCCAGCGTAGGCGTGGTGTCCGTCTCAATGGCGTGGATCAGGTCAGAGAGGCACTCGCACTGCTCAAATTCTCCTCTGGGAGGCCGGTCTTGGGACAGGGGATCCAGCCAGCCCCGGACCTTCAGCTCCGGGCTGTCCAGGTACATGCGGACCCCATCGCCCTCGCCAATTTTAATCTGTCCCAGAATGGTGAGGGTGCCCTTGGTTCCGTAAACCTCCAGCATGTTCACCGTGGAGGCCACTTGGCAGAAGCCGGCGTCTACCACGCCAATGCATCCGTCGCCCCAGTTCAGGGTGATCAGGTAGTTGTCCGGCAAATAGTCCGCCTTAATTTTCTTGCCGTCGAAGGCGCCGGTGCGCACCACCCGCTCCGGCTGGGAGATCACAGCGGTGCAGGACACCTCTTTGGCAGGTCCCAGCACGGCCACAGCCATGGTCAGGCCGTGCACACCCATGTCGTAAATGGCCCCGGCGCCAGGTTCGAAGAACCAGCTGGGATCCGCATCCCGGTACTGGAAATGCTCCGGCCCGCCGTGGGCTGTGTGGCCCCGGCGCCCAAAGCGTCCATGGCTTCGTCCCACACGTCCTCTGGGGTTTCGCTGTCCACCCGCAAAGTGAACTGCGGTTCCACATACCGGCACTCTTTGGCCACCTGCAGGGCGATGTGCAGGAAGATGTCCGCCTCTTTGGGATGCTTGCGTCCCCGGCCTCCCACAATCACACGGCCGTTTACAGTGGTCCGACGGTTTTCGATCATGGTCCACAGGGATTTCACGTACTGGTACGCCTCTTCCTGGGTGAGGCGCCCTTCTTCCAAGTCCTTTGCCAGGTAGGGCCCCAAATAGTCGTCCAGCCTGCCGTAGTTGATAACCCCGGCCAGCAGGGCAAACAGCCAGAACAGCTGCAGCGCTTCGTGGAAGGTTCTGGGTTTTCCCTCCCGAATCCAAAGCAGGTCCTCTGCAATCCGCGTCAGCTGATGCCGGCGCGCTTCCGAGGCGCGCTCCCGCTGTTCCAGTGCCAGGGTCCGCAGGTGGTCTGCGCAGGTGGCGAACAGCTCCAGGCAGGAGAGCTCCGCTGGGTAAAAGGCGTTTTCCGGCTGGGCGCTGGCTTTTTCTTGGAGAAGCTTGCGCAATCCCCCAATGCCCAAATCCAACAGTTTGGGATAGTCCAGCATCATGCCGGAAAGCCTGGCCGTTGCAATGAGCGGATACTCGCAGTCAATGAAACGGCCCACAGTGTCGTCGGTCAACACCTCCCGGCAGTACTTTGTTTTCAAGTCGTGGTCCAGCCAGTAGTTGTATAGGGCGTCCACACGAGGCCGGTCCTCGGCGGGAAGCGTCTCCCGGAACTGAAGCAGCTTGTTAAACACGCAGTAGTGCCCCACGCCGCCCAGGGAAGTGACACAGCCAAACCCGATGGGAAGAAAATCAATGCGCCCGGCTATCCAATCGCAGTCCTCAATGCTTCGAAACAGCCGGGGATACAGCACCTGCAGGCAGGCGATTTCCCGTTCCTCCCGGCCGCTTTGCAGGTGTTCCCGGTGGACCCGGGTGTATTCCTCCATAATGCGCAGCTGTTCTTCGGGGGTTTTTTCACAGGGGAATTTCTGACTGACTTCCACGTTTTGCGCGCCGTTTACGTCAAATTTTGCCATAAAAGCTTGCGCCCCCTTCTCACTCTCCGTGGCGGGCCAACTCATCCTCCCGCCAGTTCTTCCGATAGCCGGAGATCAAGTCCGTAAAACGCTTGGTGGTGTAGTGGGGCCGTGTGATCGCGCTGCCTACCACAACCGCATGAGCGCCTAAATACAAACATTTCACGGCGTCTTCCGGGGTGTAAATATGGCCTTCCATAATCAAGTAAGCCTCGTCCCTCAGGTCGCGGCACATCCGGGCGAATTCCCGAAGATTGGGTTCTTCAATGTGCTTGGTCTGCTCCGTATAGCCGTACAGGGTGGGTCCCACAATGTCCGCGCCCAGATCCACGGCCCGGCGGGCCTCTTCATAGTTGGACACGTCGGCGAACAAAATGGCCTCCGGAAGCGCTTCCTTCACCTGGGGCAGGAGCTCCCAGGCGGGCCGCCCGTCAATCAGCTGATCGGTGCAGTCCAGGGCGACAATTTCCGCCCCGGCTGCAAACACCTCTCGGGCTGCTTCCAACGTAGGGGTGATGAACACATCGGTTCCGGGGGTCCAAATTTTGTAGAGGCCAATCACCGGAAGATCAACCTGAGACTTGATGGCGCGGATTTGCTCCGGCGTGTTGGCCCGAATGCCTACGGCGCCGCCCCACTGGGCTGCCTGGGCCATTTTTACCGGCATCTCTTCGGAATAGATGGGGTCGTCCGGCTGCACTTGGCAGGAGACAATCAGCCCGTTTCGAAAGGATTCCAAAAGCTTGCGCTTTCTGCTGTCCGTTGTTTTCATTACAAAACCACTCCCTTGTAGGATCCATTTTGATATTCTTTGAATCGCTTACAAGGGTATAATAGCACATGTTCAGAAAGAATTCAATCTATTTTTCTCAAATTTTATCTTTTTTTATCATTTTGGTGAATCCTGTGCAACCGAGCGCAGGTTTTCCGGCAGTTCTTCTTCCGTGTCCGGAAGGGAGTCGCTGAGAATGGCTTCGAATTGGTCGGTAGGGCAGAACTTTAGAAAGCCCCGAGAGGAGAACTTGGACTGATCCACCAAGAGGAAGTTGTGGCTGGAATTGCTCATGGCAATCCGTTTCATCTTTAAGCTCTCCGTCTCTGTGGTATAGGCAACCCGCTGGGAAAGATCCACGCCGGAGCATCCAAAGAAGGCCTTGTCAAAGTAGAACATCTGAAGCATATCCTGAGCGATGGTGCCCACATTCATCTCGTAATGAGGGCGGTACTCTCCGCCGATCAGGATAATTTGTGCAGTGGGGTTGGAAAGCTTTTTCAAAACCATGGTGTTGTAGGTAATAATGCGCACATTTTTCCGCATGATGGCAGACGCAAAAGGAACCATGGTTGTTCCGCCGTCAATGAACACACATTCCCCGTCCCGCACCAGGTCGGCGGCATACTGGGCGACGGCTTCTTTGCCATGCATGTGCATGGGGAGTTTCGAGGTCATAGTCAGCTCGGCCCCGTCCAGCTCTTCTAAGGAGGTGGCGCCTCCCTGCACACGCTTGAGCTTTCCTTCGCTTTCCAACTTTTCAAAATCCCGGCGCACCGTGATCTCCGCCACACCCAGCTCCCGGGCGGTGTCCTTCAGACTGATAACGCCCCGCAGGTTCAGAGCGTTCAAAATGTACCTTCTCCTTTCGGATGCAATCATGAAATAGCCATTCCTTTCCTTAATTTATGTTTGTCCCCGGCCCAGCATGGCAGCGCCGATGATTCCCGCATCGTTTCCCAAGGCGGCCGAACGTACCGGCGGGACGCCGATTTCCTCTGCCGCATAGGTGGATTGGGCCATCTGCAGGCGCAGAGGTTGAAGCAGTGCCTCTCCTTCGTTGCCGATGCCGCCGCCGATCAGGATTACCTGGGGGCGGAACAGCACAATGAGCGTGGAAAGTCCCGCTGCCAAATAGGCGATGTACCGGTCCACCAAGGCCTGTCCCACAGGGTCTCCCTGGCGAGCGGCGTCAAAGGCGGTGCGGGCGGTCACAGCAGCTTCGTCTCCGCCGCACAGTTTCCATAAAAGGGAGTCTTTATGCTGCTCCATGGCCTCCCGAGTCTGCCGGATCAGCGCCGTAGCAGAGGCGTAGGATTCAAAACAGCCGTACTGGCCGCACGTGCACTGCACCCCTTGGAAGACCAGTTTGGTGTGGCCGATCTCCATTCCCATGTGGTCGCAGCCGTTGAAAATCTGCTTCCCCATGATCATGCCTCCCCCAACACCGGTTCCCAGGGTGACCATCAAAACATGCTCGTACTCTTTTGCAGCCCCTGCCAAAGCCTCTCCCAAGGCGGCGCAGTCGGCGTCGTTGCGAATGAAGAGGGGGAGGGGAAGGTGCTTTTCCAGCTCCTCCCGCAGCGGCACATTGCGCCAGTGCAGGTTGTTGGCGTGCACCAGCAAACCTGTGTGGGGATTGATGCAGCTGGGCGTTCCCAAGCCCACCGCTTCCATCTGGGCGAACGTGAGACCTGCAAGGTCCAGCGTTTCCCGAACCGTATCGGCAATATCCGCTACAATGGCCTCAAAGGGAAGATCGGCCTGTGTCCGGCGGCTGTGTTTGAAGAGAATGCGGCATTCCTCGTCCACAATTCCCACGGCAATATTTGTGCCGCCCAAGTCAATGCCAATGTATTTTTTCATAGCTGTTCCTTTCTCAAATTATACCATATTTTACCATTTTTTAAAGATGCTTCGCCCATAAAAAAGAGGATCCCCGCTTTCCGTTTGCCGAAATGCGAAAATCCTCCTTTTCCAACTGTATACGAAACCCGAGTTATAGTTCGATATTTTTATAGGTGCGCAGGTTCTGATAGCTGATGGCGATGCTTTCCAAAATATCCTTTGCAGACTCGTCCTGCTCCAGCACAGCGTATTCTGCCCCCAGGGCATCGGCCGTGTCTAAAATCTCCTGGACATTCATAATGCCCGCTCCAAGCTCTGTAAAATCTTCGGGATGCATCACATCTCCCGGCTGGGAGTTGGCGCCGAAGGTTTCCCAGCTGATGGGCTCTTCTTTTCCCAGCAGCAGGTTGGGCGGCGTGTGGGCAAAGTCCTTGATGTGGATAATGCGCAGGCGGTTGCCTACATGGCGCATTTCCTCCAAGGGGTCCCGCCCGGCCCGTTTGACCCATCCGGTGTCCACCTCGAAATTCACATAGCGGGGGTCTGTGTTCTCCAGCATGTGATACAGCGCCGGCTTATCCCGGAACATCTGATACTCGTGGTAATGGTTGTGATAGAGCAGGGGGTTCATCCCGTGTTCCACCAAATATTTGCCGATGCGATTGTAATCCTCGCAGCGGCGCATCAGGTGGTCGTACCCTGTGTAAAACTCAATGGCCTGCACAATGTTGCGGTTGCCGATGGTGCTGTGGTATTCCACAATGGAGGGCAGGGTGCTTTCGTCTAGGGGCCCCACATGGGCGCTGGAAACCTGCGCTCCATAAGGTTGGAGAATTTCCAAGAGTTTTTCTGCGGAAAGGCCCCAGCCAATGCCTGGATCCTGGCCGGCTCTGGCGTTGGCAGGCTCCAAATAGCGGTAACCGGCTTCCAGAATTTTTTGCAGTGTTTCCGCCGGCTGCACAGCCATTGGTTCCCGAACGGAATATAGCTGTAAACCAATCTTTAATGCCATAACAACTCACATCCTTCTAGAATCTGCGGGAGCGTCTCCTCGCTGTCCTAACAATAGCACATATTCTATCAAATTGCAACATTATTTTTCAATTTTTTTCAAATCAGCAAGGAAGCCCATCTTCGGCAGACCTGAAACAGGGCAAAAGAAAAGGCCGCGGAAAACCCGCGGCCCAAGAGGGCAGAGAAGAGACTCAGCCAGCTGTAACGCTGACCACACCGGCAGCGCTGAGCACCAGCACCACCACGCCGAACAGAATCCGGTAGGCTGCAAAAACGGTCATGGGCTTTTTCTGGAGGAAGGCGATGAATTTCTTCACCACAATCAGCGCCACGAAAAAGCTGACCACAAATCCAATGGCCAGGCTTAGGAGCTCTGTGGCGTTCATGGAGCCAAACCCACCCAGCTGAATCAGCTTTAAGCCGCTCATGCCCACCATGACCGGAATGGCCAGGAAGAAGGAGAACTCCGCGCTGGCCGTGGTGGAGAGCCCGGCAAACCAGCCGCCAATGATGGTGGAGGCGCTGCGGCTCATGCCGGGAATCACCGACAGGCACTGAAACCCTCCCACAATCAAAGCTTGCTTGGTGGAAACGCGCAGCCACTTTCCCTTTTGGGGACGAGCGGTGTTCTTGGGGTGGAACCGCTCCGCCAAAATCATGGCCACGCCCCCTAAAATGAGGACGATGGAAACGCTGACGGCGTTGAACAGATAGGTGTCCACCACATCCCCCAGCAGCATGACCACGAGAAAGCCGGGAATGCAGGCAATGGCCAAGGTGATCCAAAACCGAAGGCCTGTTTGGGAATAAGGCCGCACCCAAACGCCTCCCTCCTTTTTGGGGAACAGGTTTTGCAAGGTGGCGAAAATCTTTTTTCGATACAGCACAATGACCGCTAAAATAGCGCCCAGCTGAATCACATAGGAATAGGTGTTGATGTACTGGTCCGAGGCCTCAAACCGCAGAAGGTCTTCAAACACAATCAGATGACCCGTAGAGGAGATGGGAAGAAATTCTGTAATTCCCTCTACAATACCCAAGAGAAAAGATTTCAGACAGAACAGCAGGCTTTCCGTAGCGACCACTCCTTTTTCTTTATATTTATAGAAACTGCCTCCCTAGCATACCACAAGAGGGCGGCTTTTTCCAGTGTCGGCACTTTATTCTCCGGTGGATTCAGGGGAGGTTGTGAGTTTTTGCAGAATCGAGCCGGAGGTGCGCAGCAGGCAATTCTTCAACAGGCCGGTGAACTGCTTGGCGGGCATGCAGTTTTTATCCAGAAGCCAGCGCTTGATAGCGCAGAGAAAGGCGTCCGTATAAAAGTCCACGTAAAAGTGCAGGTATTTGTCCTTCCCGAAGATCTCTTCCATATCTACCGCCAGAATGGTGGCCACAATATCCCGGAAGTATTCGGAAAAGGAGTTTTGCCCATCCACGCTCAAGGTGCGCCGGTAGAAGCTTTGGTTGTTGTAAAAATAGAGGCAAAGGTCTTCTAACAGGTCCCAGCCGGTGTCAAAGTTCTTCTCTTTCAACACAGCGACGCACTCGGTGTAATAAATCCAATTCACCAGGTCGAATTTATCTTGAAAATGGTAGTAAAAACTTTTCCGGCTCATGTCGCAGGCCTGGCAGATATCGCTGACGCTGATTTTGGAAAAAGGCTTTGTCTCCATCAGCTCTTTCAGCGCGGCGGCCAATGCCCGTTTGGTGATGTTGGAGTCCGGCAAAAGCCCACCTCCTCTTCCTTTTTTTATTACGACATTGTACCACAAAACTTCCCCTGATTCAACGCAGCAATTGTGAACGATACAGTCTATTTTTCCGCTAAAAAAGGGGAGAAAGACGCTGCCTGTCCCCGCTGTGACTTTTCTAACATTTAACGAAAATCCGTCGAAAAGCATACGTTTCCCCCTGTATACTAGGCAAAACGAAACCAAGGCCCCGTTTGTTTTGCCTTTGTAAGGGGGCTGGGACCGGTTTAGGAGGAAATGGGTTCTATGAGAAAGCGTGTGCTTGTGATTTGCTGTACCCCCTACCAGCTGCTGGTGGCTGTGCAGGTGCTGGCGACGTACTATCCGGACGCCCAGGCGGACCTGCTGATCAGCGATCAAATGAACGGCGCCCGCTCTCTGTGGGAAAGCGCCCGAAAGGCGTGGCCCTACGGGGATGTTCTCTTTGTGGAGGAAAAAAAGCTGAACCGCTTGGCCCGGGGAAAGACCGTGGGCAACATCTGCCAAGGCCTGCTGGCTCCGGAAAAGCTGCTGCAGCGGTTTGTCCCGGTACAGGGGAGCTACGACGTATTTCTCTTTTCCAATATTTCTCTGCTGAACCAGTACTTGATTTTGGGCTTGCGGCGCCGCAACCCCCAGCTGGTTTGGCAGCTTTTTGAGGATGGGGCGGAGACCTATTCCCCCCTGGTGGGAAACTTGGTGCAGAGCTCCAGCTGGAAAGTGAAGCTGCAGCTTTATCAGGTGCAGAAGGTGCAGGCCCTCTATTTGTTTCATCCGGAAACGCTGGATTGGACGCCTGCCTGCCCGGTATACAAACTGTCTCCCACCTACGCCCCGGAGACCCTGGAGCTGCTCAATGCCATCTTCTCCTACGACCGCCTGCCGGATAGGTACGACCAGCCCTTCCTGTTTTTCGAGGAGTCCTACCCCTGCGACCAGGTGGACATTGGCGATGTGGCTCTGGTAGACCGGATTGCCGGCTTGGTGGGCAAGGAAAACATTTTTGTCAAAACCCATCCCCGCAACCCGGAGAACCGCTTTCAGCAGGCGGGCTACGCTACAAATGCCAGCACGGCTGTGCCCTGGGAGCTGATTGTTTTAAACCACTCTTTCTCTCACACCCTGTTTATCACGGTGGGCTCCTCGGCGGCCACCAATCCCTATTGGGTGTTCGGCAAGCCTGTCCGGGCCCTGTTTTTGTGCGATCTGGTGGAGCACCCGGAAAGGCTGCGCCACCAGGTGCTGGTGCAGACCCGCAAGTTGTGCGCGGCCCGGCCGGACCTGTTTTTCTTCCCCCAAACCTGGGAGGAGTGCGCGGCCCTTCTTGCCCAACAGAGAAAAGAGCTGTCTGCCTAAGGAGGAATATCCATGCGAACTGTGGCCGTAGTGCCTATGAAATTAAACAGCCAGCGGCTGCCTGGGAAAAATATCAAAGCCTTCACCAACGGGAAACCCCTTTGTTGGTACATACTTTCCACCCTGCTGCAGGTCAAGGGCATCCAGGAGGTCTATGTCTATTGCAGCAGCCCGGAGATTCAGGCCTATATACCGGAGGGAGTCCGCTATCTGCCCCGGGGGAAGGACCTGGACCAGGATTCCACCAAAATGAACCAGGTGCTGCGCCGTTTTGCCGCGGACGTGCCTGCGGACATCTATGTGATGACCCACGCCACGGCTCCCTTTATCCGCCCGGAATCCATTCAAAAGGGATTGGACGCGGTGCTGTCCGGCGCCTACGACTCCGCCCTGGCGGTGAAGGAGCTGCAGGACTTCCTGTGGAAGGATGGAAAGCCCTGGAACTATCAGCTGGACAACATCCCCCGCACCCAGGATTTGCCGCCTCTGTACCAGGAGACCAGCGGTTTTTACGTGTACCGTTCCCAGGTGATCACCCAGTGGAACCGCCGCATCGGGGAGAGGCCCTGCCTGGTTTCCGTGGGGGAGATAGAGAGCTGCGACATTGACGAAGCGGAAGACTTTCTCCTGGCAGATGCAATTTTTACGTACCGCTTACAGTACGGAAAGGGGGCAGAGGTGTGAAAAACATTCGCGTGCTGGATTGTACCCTGCGGGACGGAGGGTACTGCAACGACTGCCACTTCGGGTTTCACAACCAGCAATATCTGGTAAACAGCCTGCTGGAGGCTGGGGTGGACATTGTGGAGTGCGGTTTTCTCACCCGGCGTTCCCCCTACCAAGAGGACTACACACGGTTTAACACCCCCCAGCAGGCGGCCCGGATTCTGCCGGAAAACAGGCGGGGCAAGCTCTTTGTGGCCCTGTTGGATTACGGTTCTTTCCCCGTGGAGGAGCTGCCCCCCTGGGATGAAACTACCCTGGACGGCATACGGCTGACCTTTCACAAAAAGGACCGGGTTCCCGCTTTGGAGACAGCCCGGCAGATACAGGAGAAGGGCTATCGGGTGTTCTTGCAGCCGATGGTGGCCCTGAGCTACACCGACGGGGAGTTTCTGGACTTGATCCAGCAAGCCAACCAGCTTTCTCCCTATGCCTTTTATCTGGTGGATAGCTTCGGCACCATGAAGCGCAAGGAGATGCTGCGGCTGTTTTTTCTGATGGAACACAATCTGGAGGACCACATCCACATTGGGTTCCACTGCCACAACAATTTGCAGCTGGCCTTTGCCAACGCCCAAACGCTGGTGGATCTTCCCACCCAGCGCTCCCTGCTGGTGGACTGCAGCCTGTGGGGCATGGGCCGGGGCGCCGGAAACGTAAATACGGAGCTGTTTTTGGAGTATCTCAATGAAAACGCAGGCGGCGCCTACAGGGTGAGGCCCTTGCTCCGGGCCATGGACCGGGTGCTCCAGCCTTTTTATCAAAAAAAGCCCTGGGGCTATTCGCTGCCCAACTATCTTTCCGCCCGCTATGGCGTCCATCCCAACTACGCCTTGTTTCTGGCGGAGAAAAACACCCTGACCGTGGAGGATATGGACTGTATTTTCCAGGCCATGGATCCGGAAAAGCGGGAGAGCTTCGACCGCGCCTACGGGGAGCAGCTGTACCTGCGCTATATGCAGCGGGATTCAAGCGGGGACTCCCTGGAGGAGCTGCGCCGGGCGTTCGCAGGTAAGACCGTGCTGGTGATCGCCCCTGGCAGAAGCGCCGGGGAGGAGCGGGAAGCCATTTTGCCCTTTGCCCGCAGGGAAGGGGTGGTGACGGTCAGCGTCAACTTTAAATATCCCTATCTGGCTACGGGGTACATTTTTCTCAGCAATCTGCGCCGCCGGTGGGAGATGCACAAATCTCCCAAAAGCCAGTTGATTGTCACCTCCAACATCCCGGCGGGGGAGGAGGCCTACCGCGTGGACTACGGCAGCCTGCTCAACGATCAGGAGCCTGTCCGGGATAACGCCGGTCTCATGCTGCTCCGGCTGCTGCTGCAGCTGGATGTGAAAGAGATTTGGCTGGCGGGCATGGACGGCTATTCCCCGGACGCTCGGGATAACTACGCCCAAGAGGAGCTGGAACTTCCCCACAGCCGGGAAGCCTTGGAGGCCATGAACCGAGGGATGAACCAGGTGCTGGCGGCCTATGCCCAGCAGGTGCCTTTGCACTTTCTGACAAAGCCTCGCCATGTGCACGCCGCGCCCACGCCGGACTTGCCCTTCCTGCCGGAGGCTTTTCTGCAGGGAACGGCCCCGTAAACGGCCGGTGAAATACTTGGTGGCAAGCAGTGTTTTTTCAAAAAAGAAAAATCCACCTTGTGTGCCCTGGGGTACACAAGGTGGATTTTTTGCTGTGGGGACCTATCCCACCAGTTTGGTCAGAATCTGGCGGCACAGCTGAAAAATTGTGGTGCGGGGCGGCTGCAGGTTTGCCTGCTCCATGGCGGCCCGCTGTTTCTCCGTGACGGTGGTGTAGGGATACACTCCAAAGAGAAAGGGATAAAAGCCCAGCAGAAAGGCGTCCTCCTCCTGCTTGGTCCAGTGGGGAAAGGCCTTTTGCAGGCAGTGGGTCAACGCCTCTCTAGAACGGCCGTAAGCCCTTTTGAAAGCCGCCAGGTTTTCCAGCCGGCTGCCCTGCTCCATGTCGTACAGATTCATGCACAGCAGCTTCAGCAAGGTTTGGCGGGGCTCTAAGGTGTGGGCCACCAAGGTGGGAAAGGAAGGGGGAGAGAGGGCATCACCTTGGCAGAGTTGTTCCAAGTCCTGGCTCCAGGCTTCGTATTCCCGCTGCAGCAGTCCCAGGAAGATCTCTTCCTTTGTCTGAAAGTAGTTGTAGATAGAGGTGCGGGAAAAGCTGGTTTTTTGCCCAATTTCCTGGATGGTGATGTCCCGGAAGCTTTTGGTTTCATACAGCGCGGCGCAGGCGTCTAGAATCTCTTCCCGCCGGGAGGCGGTGCGCCTTTCCAAACGGTTGTCCACAGGTCACTCTCCCAGGACAGTGGAGGCCCATGCCCCGGCGGTGCGGCTGGTCACCAGTTTGCCCTCGTTCCAAGAGAGCGCCGGGTACTGGGTACGCAGATGGTTTTCCGCATAGGGCATGGCGCTGCCCCCGGAGGTGGCAAAGGGCACCAGGGTTTTTCCGGCGAAGTCATAGCTCTCTAAAAAGGTGTCCACCGCCCGAGGTTCCACGCCCCACCAGATGGGGAAGCCCACAAACACTGTGTCGTACTGGTCCATGTGCTCCACCTGGGTGGCAAGGGCGGGACGGCAGGCGGGGTCGTTCATCTCCAGAGAGCTGCGGCTTTGCTGGTTGTTCCAGTTCAGATCCGCGGCGGTGTAGGGCTGGGCCGGGGCGATTTCGTACAGGTCGCCGCCCACGGCTTCCCCAATGGCTTGGGCAGCTTTCGCCGTGACGCCGCTGGCGGAAAAGTACGCCACTAAAATCTTACGCATACACAGCCTCCTTACAGCGTAATCAGCTCATACTCCCGGGAGCCCATGCCCAGGTCTGCAGCGGCCTCAATGGTATGGATGCCGTTGCGGCTGTTGACACGCTCCATAAAGTGTTCCTTGCCCGGGTCGTCGGAGCTGACAACCAAATCGATGCAAGCTTGGTCGATGGCCACCGGATCCAGAGAGGCCAGCATGCCGATGTCCTCCATGCAGGGGTCTTCGGCCACCGCGCAGCAGTCGCAGTCCACCGACAAGTTCTTCATCACGTTGACAAAAGCGATCTTGCCCTGGAAGTGCTTGGTCACGCTGGAAGCGGCGTCTGCCATAGCCTCGGGGAATTCCACGGCGCTGGCGTGCTGCTGCCAGGTTGCAAAGCGGTCGTCGGTCTTGCCGGCGGAGTGAATCAGCGCCTTGCCGGCTCGGGAAGCGCAGCCAATGGAGAGCTGCTTCAGGGCGCCGCCGTAGCCGCCCATGGGATGGCCCTTAAAGTGGGCCAGCACCAGCATGGAGTCGTAGTTTGCAATGTGTTTGCCCACCAGGTTCTCCTTGAGAATTTTCCCCTTGGGAATGGGCCACACCAGGTCGGGACCCTCTGCGTCCATAAGGTCCACCGGGAAGTACCGGTTCCAGCCGTGCTCTTCCAGCAGCTTTAAATGGGACTCGGTGTTGTCCCGCACGCCGCCGGAGGCGTCGCCGTAGGCCGTGTTGCACTCTACAATAGTGCCCTGCACGGCTTCCACCATGGGCCGCCAAAATTCCGGCCGCAGAAAGTTCTGGTTGCCCTTCTCGCCGGAGTGGACCTTCACCGCCACCTTGCCGGGCAGCTCCACGCCCAGGGCACGGTACAGTTCCACCACCTTTTCCGGGGTGATCTCTCTTGTGAAGTAAACTTTGGATTTCATGGGTACAGTTTTCCTCCTATCCCTACGGGAATGTGGAAACTGACACGGCGTCAGTTTCTGGATAAGATCACTATAGCACCTTTCTGACGCTGTGTCAATTCCAGAGAAAAGTTTTCTGACGCCCCTCCTGCAAAGAACACAGAGGGCAGTTCACACCCAAAAAAGAACACATCCACAGCTGCAGGCCATGGATGTGTTCCGCACCCCAAGGGGTTGTGTATTTTCGAAGCGGCGCTCTCAGGTGGGGGAGACTCTTACGCTTCCTCCTGGGGAATGTGCACCGCCAGGCCGTTAAACTCCACGCCCTCCCCGGCGGGGATGAGCAAGTACTTTTGCCCGTCGATGACTCGGGTCTGCACCAGGGGGGAGTAGTCCGCCTCCACGGTGAGGGACACCTGGGGCGTTTTGATCTCCACCTTCCCCGGGTCGATGAGATTGGCGGGGTTCAGGGCCACGCCCTCCCCAAACTTCTCATCGCACAGGGCCTGGAAGGCCTGGACGCTCTCCTCCGGCACCTCACAGCCCTGGAGGATGTGGGCCAAGTCCTTGGCGGTGACGGTGAGGGGCTCGCTGCTGCCGGATTCCTTGTGCTCCGTGAGCATCCCGTCCAGCTGGCTGTACACCACCTGGACCACGTCCATGCTGCAAGCTTGGCCTAAGGCTTCCGCCAAGGATTCCCGGAAGGTCTCCTTCTGCTGTTCCGCGGCCATGGGCACGTCTGTGTGGAATACGTTTTCAATAAACTCCTGGGGCAGGGCGTCGGGTTTCCGGCAGTAGAACAGGGTGTTGTAGAGATTGGCGGCCCGGTCGTCAAAGGCGGGGAACAGGAACCCGCACTCTGGGGACGCCACGGTTTGGGGCACGAAGCAGTGGAACTCGTTGTCCCCGGCGTAGTAGCCTAAGCCAGGCTTGCCCTCCTTCACGGGGCACACCGCGCAGAGGAGGTAGGAAAAGACGTTCTCCCCGTCCTCCAGGGCGGCGCCGTCCTTGGCTTTGGTGGGCACATCGTAGGTGTCGTGGGCCAGGAGCAGCAGGTAGTTGCCCTCCAGGTGCAGGCTCTCCACAGCCTTTTGGTAGAAGGCCTGCCGGGCTTTCCCGTCCTGCAGGCCAGAGTCCCGCAGGGCCATGAGCAGCCGGTGCTCGTTGCTGTCCGCCACCTGCTGGGTGGAGAACACCAAGTCGATCAAATTTTTCCCCAGCTTGCCGGAGAGGGCCTTTTTCAGCAGGGAAAAATACTGCTCCGCCTCCTCCTGGGGCATGAGGGACAGGGGCTCGTCCAGATCGGTGACGATCTCCCCGCTGGCGTTCACGTAGCAGCCGTAAATCCGCTTCACGGCGTTTTTCTCCACCTGCCACCGGCGGCGCAGCTCGGACACTTCTTTTGTATGCATAGAGCGGTACCTCGCTTGTGTAAGTTTCCACACTATTGTAGGGGAAACCAGGAAAAAAAGCAAGGAAAGGCCGTCGAAAGGGAGTTCTTATTGTTTAGAGGGTTCCGAGGGGCCCTGCTTCTGTTTCAGCCCGCCACCGGATGGGCCCGGCGGTACTGGCCGGGGGTCTGGCCCTTGTAGCGGCGGAACATCCGGC
>ERZ1643247.1549-NODE-1549-length-20657-cov-116.604844_pt1 | contig 20657 bp, 16 predicted proteins | sample MGYA00579264_ERZ1643247 | MGnify/ENA primary metagenome ERZ1643247 (study PRJEB29033, sample SAMEA4952262) | chicken gut metagenome | biome: Broiler Chicken; feature: Gastrointestinal Tract; material: Caecum | place: Ireland | collected 2018 | study: Broiler... | reverse complement strand
AAAATCAATCTGATACATGATGAAGAATCCCTTCCTTTTTAAAGTCTTTATGATGTCTGCCGTATGAAACATATTTCAAGAATATTTATTCCCGCGGGCAACGAGCCAAGCGGACATGTTGGCATGTCCATTTGGCGGTGCTGTGTGCCAGTGGCACACGTTTAGCACCGACCGGAGTGGAACGTAGACCTGCCGCGAGGGTCTAATACCCCGATGCTTGCATCGCTGCTAGTTTGATGCCCCGTATGCTTGCATCGGGGTCTTTGACTTTATGCGAAGTTGTCAGGCATAGCTTTGAGACCATAGGCTCAAAGCAGCGCAGACTGGGTAATAAAATATATAAATATTCTCGATCATGATTCATGAGCCAGTTCCTTTTCATGATTGATTATACCTAAATTTGAAAAAAATGGAACCCCCTTTCTGGTGGAAGGAGTAAAAAACAGGTAAAATGTCACAAAAAAAATGAATATGTCGAAAAAAAATTGTTAAAAATATTCACTTTTTTAGAGCGATGTGTTATAATGTAAAAACCATAGAATTACAAGAGGTGATTGCATGATTAAGAAAGAGATGATTGCAATGTTGCTGGCCGGCGGACAAGGCAGCAGATTGGGCGTTCTGACTGCGAAAGTGGCAAAACCGGCAGTGACATTCGGCGGAAAATACAGAATTATAGACTTTCCGCTCAGTAACTGTATAAATTCAGGAGTGGACACCGTGGGAGTGCTGACACAGTATCAGCCGCTGCGTTTAAATACTCACATTGGTATCGGTATCCCCTGGGATCTGGACCGTAATGTAGGAGGCGTTTCGATTCTTCCTCCTTACGAAAAGAAAACCAATACGGAATGGTATACCGGTACAGCCAACGCTATTTACCAGAATCTGGCATATATGGAAAATTTCAATCCGGATTATGTGCTGATTTTAGGCGGAGACCATATCTATAAAATGGACTACGAGGTTATGCTGGATTTCCATAAAGCCAACAAAGCAGACGTCACTCTGGCATGCATGCCTGTTCCATGGGAAGAAGCCTCTCGTTTCGGACTTGCCATAACCGACGAGACGGGAAGAATTATAGATTTTGAGGAAAAACCGGAGAAGCCAAAGAGCAATCTGGCTTCTATGGGTATTTATATTTTCAGCTGGCCCGTGCTGAAGGAAGCCCTGATCGCCCTGAAAGATCAGTCAGGCTGTGATTTTGGAAAGCATATCCTGCCTTACTGCAGAGAAAAGGGTCAAAGACTTTTTGCTTATGAATATAACGGATACTGGAAAGATGTGGGCACCCTGGGATCCTATTGGGAAGCCAATATGGAGCTGATCGACATTATCCCGGAATTTAATCTGTATGAGGAATTCTGGAAGATCTATACCAAGGGAGATATCATCCCGCCTCAGTATATTGCTGCGGATGCAGTAGTAGACAGAAGTATCATCAGCGAGGGGACAGAAGTGTACGGAGAGGTACATAATTCTGTGATCGGCGCCGGAGTGACCATTAAGAAAGGCGCTGTAATCCGTGATTCCATTATCATGAAACAGTCTGTGATCGGAGAAAATGATGTAATCGACAAGGCCATCATCGCAGAAAACGTTACGGTAGGGGATAATGTCGTCATGGGTATCGGAGAAGATATCCCCAATAAGCTGAAGCCTAATGTGTATTCCTTCGGGCTGGTAACGGTAGGAGAGAATACGGTGATCCCTTCCGATGTCAAGATCGGAAAGAATACGGCTATCGTAGGAGAGACCACACCAGAGGACTATCCGGGAGGCGTATTGGAAAGCGGAGAAACATTGAATAAGGAAGGTGAGACAGAATGAGAGCAATAGGTATTATCCTTGCCGGCGGCAATAATCACAGAATGAGAGAATTATCCCAGAAGAGAGCCATTGCGGCAATGCCCATTGCAGGCAGTTACCGCAGCATAGATTTTGCTCTCAGTAATATGTCAAATTCCCATATCCAGAAGGTAGCTGTGCTGACCCAGTACAATGCCAGATCCCTGAATGAACATTTAAGTTCTTCCAAGTGGTGGGATTTCGGAAGAAAGCAGGGCGGCCTGTATACATTTACCCCCACCATTACCCCGGATAACAGTTTCTGGTATCAGGGAACGGCGGACGCTATCTATCAGAATCTCAGTTTTCTGAAAAACAGCCATGAGCCTTATGTGGTCATTGCCTCAGGAGACTGCGTATATAAACTGGATTATAATAAGGTGCTGGAATATCATATCGCAAAGAGAGCGGATATTACCGTTGTGTGTACAGAGGTCAGCGGAGAGGACGCTACCAGATTCGGCTGTGTTAAGATGAACGAAGACTGCAGGATCGTAGAGTTTGATGAGAAGCCTATGGTGACTCAGTCTACGACGATCTCTACAGGTATTTATGTGATCAGAAGAAGACAGCTGATAGAGCTGATAGAAAAATGCGGACAGGAAGACCGGCATGATTTTGTAAAGGACATCCTTATCCGTTATAAGAACCTGAAACGGATCTATGGATATAAGATCGATACTTACTGGAGCAATATCTCCACAGTGGAGTCTTATTATAAGACAAACATGGACTTCCTGAAACCGGAGATCCGAGATTATTTCTTCCGGCAGTATCCGGGTATCCAGTCCAAGATCGACGACCTGCCTCCAGCAAAATATAATCCGGGTTCAGATGTGAGAAACAGCCTGATCTCCAGCGGCTGTATCATAAACGGACAGGTGGAAAATTCTATTCTGTTCAAGAAGGTTTTTGTAGGCAATAACTGTGTGATCAAAAATTCGATCATCTTAAATGATGTATATTTAGGCGATAATACTCATATTGAGAACTGCATTGTGGAGAGCCGTGATACCATCCGGGCAAACTCTTATTATTGCGGAGAAGACAGCATTAAGGTAGTGATCGAAAAGAACGAAAGGTACGTTCTGTAATTTATCATGAAAGCCGGTCTCAAAAGGGAGACGGACCAGCCGCGGAGGTGCCGGGCGGTTCTAGGCTTTTATAAATCTACTAAGGAACAGAGCGGTAAAACCGCTTTGTAGGCGGGAAAACCTGCCGGAATATAAAATTCCAAAAAAGACAGAAAGCACGACTGAACAAGGCGGCGATGAAAGGGGAAGGTTGTATGAACATCACAGATGTAAGAGTAAGAAGAGTGGCGAAAGAAGGCAAAATGAAAGCAGTGGTTTCCATTACCATTGACGAAGAATTTGTAGTGCATGACATTAAGGTCATCGAGGGCGAAAAAGGATTATTTATCGCAATGCCCAGCCGTAAGGCCACGGACGGGGAATACAGAGATATTGCCCATCCCATCAATTCTGCAACCCGTGAGAGGATACAGAATATCATCCTGGAAAAATACGAGCAGGTGCTGGCAGAGGAACCTCTGGAGGAATCTGCCCAGTAGGCGTATGAAAAAGAAAGAAGACTGCCTTATCCGGAAGCTTTTTGAAAGGCTCCGGGTAAGGCAGTCTTTTTTTATAGGAGACTCCTTTGAAGTATCTGGTAGAGGCATAGTCCGTTAACAGCGCCATCCGGCGGGATATTTGTTTTTCAGGAGATTTCCTGATACTTTTCCCCAGCCCAGGGAATAGCCGTCTGCGCAGACCAGATACCATCCGGGGCCTTTGGCTGTCTCAGGAGGCTCCAGGAGAAGCGTTTCTCCTCCCAGATAACGGAGGATCCGCTGGTCTGAAGAAGACAGGTTCAGAACCCGGGGATAATCCCCGGCGGACAGAGCCATGGCCAGAGGCTGACCGGGCTCAAAACGGTTTTTCTTTAATTCTCCCAGATACAGCCCCCAGCGAAGGAACTTCAGGCCTTTGACAGATTCCGGCCCTGCCCCGGGAAGGGCATATACATGTGCGTTCCGTACTTCCAGCCTGGAAGTGTCCAGGGGGAGCGATACTTCACGGAAGAATTCCTCCAGAAGAATCCGGGAAGCCTTATCCAGCCCGGAAGTCTTCTGTGGGGCGCCTTTTTCTTTCCTGCTCCGGGAGGGGGCGGGAGACTGGAAGATATCCCGGGTATTTTCCAAGGTTAGCCCAGGGTTTCCTTCTTCCTTTTTCGTAAGAAGCGCAAGAAAATGACCTTCTCCCTCCATATGATGAGGAAAGATCCGGACACATTTTTCCAGACGGGGATCTCCGTTTCCCCATTGTGGACAGCCTTTGGAAAATCCCCGGTATCCGGGAATGTCCAGAAGCTCCATCTGAGGAAAGTTTTCTAGGATGAAAGAGATCACTCCTTCATTTTCCTGGGGAGAGAAGGTACAGGTAGAGTAGAGCAGCATACCTCCCGGACGGAGCATGGAAATACCTCTGGCAACGATCTCCTTTTGCTGACTGCTGAAATAGGCAGGCCGGGAGGAGTCCCAGGTTTTGGCAACATCCGGGTCCTTGCGGAACATCCCTTCGCCGGAACAGGGAGCATCAATAAGGATCTTGTGGAAATATTCAGGAAAGACCTGAGACAGGCGCTTGGGAGTCTCCGTGGTCACAAGAGAATTTTCAATCCCCCATAGTTCCAGATTCCGCATAAGGGCTTTAGCCCTGGAACTGCTGATATCATTGGCTACCAGCAGTCCCCGGCCTTTCAGACGGCTGCCAAGCTCGGTCGCTTTTCCTCCGGGGGCAGCGCACAGATCCAGAACCCTTTCTCCCGGGACAACCGGGAGACGGCTGGCAGGGGTCATGGCGCTGGGCTCCTGAAGGTAGTAGAGACCTGCCTGATAGTAGGGATGCCGGGAAGGCCTGTCCTCACTTCCGTAGAAAAAGCCGTTCTCTATCCACGGGATCGGCGTAAGATGAAAAGGCGAGATCTCCAGGAACTTTTCAGTGCTTATTTTTTTTGTGTTTATCCGGAGTCCGAACTGACGGGGCGCCTGATAGCTTTCCAGAAAAGCCGGAAACTCCTCTTTCAGCATTTCTTCCATCCTTTCGAGAAATGCCTGGGGAAGCTGTGTGTTCATATATGATTTCCTTTCTGCTGCTCATCCTGTCTGAAGGCGTGCCGGATCAGGATGAAGATTTTCCTTTGCCTTTGTCAGGACCGGGATAGAGAGTGATATTATTTTTCCGTCGGCTTTTTAAGCCGTCTGCAAAGATCTGGCGGAGCAGGAAGGAAACAGTGATATTAGGAGCCTGTTTCCAGAAATCGTCCAGCCAGCGGCCTGTTTCCATGAGCATTTCCGGCAGGTCTTCATTGCCTTCTTTACATTGACTGTATAGACGGTCCATTTCGTCCATAAATTTGTATCCATGCAGATCCCAGATAAACCTGTGGAGATATTCCAGTTCCAGGTAATCGGTCAGCAGGGAAAGCCTGCGGAAATCCTGGAATGTCATGGGCTGCTGATCAAGTATCTTCTGTCTGTCCTGATCGCTGCAGATGCTGTAGAATAAAATCTCGTCCAGCATTAATTGTCTTTCAAAAGTACTTAATTTTTTTTTCATAAATGTTCTCCCGTTAAAATGTTCTGGATTTATTATATAGCCAATATACTCGTAAATCCATATTAAACTGATGATAGAAAATTGTATTACTGATTAATATACGAGGGAAACAGGCCATTTATGACACATAACAGGAAAAAAATTTAAATTTTTTTAGAAAAACGCAGATTCTGTCTGTTAGAAAATAATTTTACTTGGATTTATAGCTTTGGTCAAGACAATAAATCCACATAAAAATATATTAAATAATTGGAAAAGGGTTTCTTTTACCGTATTTCTCTGCTATGATAAAAGATACGAAAAAAATGTAAAAAAAGATCAGGAGAGACATTGTGGAATATACGAGAATTGATTTGTTCTGGATTTTTATTGTTTATTCTTTTGCGGGCTGGTGCGCAGGGGTCGTCGCCAATGCTATGAGGAGAAAAAGATTTATCAACACAGGTTTTCTGAATCTGCCCCTCTGTCCTGTGTACGGGGTGATCGGGGCGGCCTATTGTATCTTTCTTCCGGAATTGAAGCACAGGATCTTCTTCCTGTTCCTGGGAGGAGCAGTGGTGGCCTTTCTGGTGATCGTTATTACCGGCGTGATCCTGGAGAAAGTGTTTAACAGAAAATGGTGGGATTACAGTCAGGCCAGATTCCAGTTCCAGGGGTATCTGAATTTCGTGCATCTGCTGTTTTTCGGCGTGGCGGCGGTTGCCAGCATCTGGTTTATAAATCCGCTGATCCTGAATCTGATACATATGCTGCCGGATAAGGTGGAGACAGTCCTGGAGATCTGTCTGGGGCTGCTGGTCCTGACAGATGTGGTCTTCTGTGTGGCTACGGTTATGCAGATGCACCGTTCGGCAGTCCAGGCGGCTTTTTTTGACTATGTGCAGAATTTTACCGAGGATTTCGGCAACGCCCTTACAAGAAGAGTACAGAGACGTATGACAAAGGCCTATCCCAATATCCAGCTGGGAAAGATCCTGGAGGTACTGAAACCAAAGGAAAAGGCCACGGTCTTTGCCCAGGGCTGCAGTTTTTATAAGCTGGTGTGGATGTTTATCATCGGCGCGGTCGTGGGCGTGGCGGTGGAAACGGTTTTCTGCCGGTTTACCATGGGCGAATGGATGAGCCGCAGCAGTTTTGTCTGGGGGCCTTTCAGTATTGTCTGGGGCTTTGGCTGCAGTTTTCTGACGGCTCTTTTATACCGTTACAGAGATAAGAGCGACCGGTATATTTTCCTTTATGGAACAGTGCTGGGCGGCTTTTATGAATATGCCTGCAGCGTGCTTTCCGAACGGATCTTCGGGACGGTATTCTGGGATTACAGCGAGATCCCCTTTAATCTGGGAGGAAGGATCAATCTTCTTTACTGCTTTTTCTGGGGAATCGCCGCAGTGGTCTGGATCAAGATCCTGTATCCCAGATTTTCCCGCTGGATCGAAAAGATCCCTATGAAACCGGGAAAGATCATTACCTGGTGCGCAGTGGTGTTCCTTACAGTGGACATGATCATGTCGGCCCTTGCCCTTTACCGGTACAACGACAGGCTGACTCATCCGGAACCGGATAACGCCCTGGAAGCCTTTCTGGATCAGCATTTTGACGATCAGAGGATGGAAAAGGTTTATCCCAACGCAAAAGTACAGGCAGCAGATGGAACATGGGAAAAAATGAACGAGCTGAAATAAGGAGAAGAGGAACATGTGCTGAAAAGCTATTGAGAAGGAGAGAGCTGTATGAAGAAATTATTAGTAGTGGTGGATATGCAGAAAGACTTTATTGACGGCGCCCTGGGAACAGAAGAAGCAGTGAAGATCGTAGGGCCGGCGGCTGAGAAAATACGGAAAGCCAAAGAACAGGGAGCAGACGTTGTCTTTACAAAGGATACCCATCACAAAGATTATCTGATGACCCAGGAGGGACGAAAGCTTCCGGTGCCTCACTGTGTAAAGGGAACGGAAGGATGGGAACTTGACGGCAGCTTGAAAGAACTGGCGAAGGGCTGCAGGATTCTGGAAAAGCCCACTTTTGGCAGTATGGAACTGGCCGGGATCGCCAGAGAAAAAGAATATGAGGAGATGGAGCTGATCGGGCTGTGCACGGATATCTGCGTGATCTCCAACGCCATGATCCTGAAAGCTGCCCTGCCTGAGGCGGTGGTACGGGTAGATCCTGCCTGCTGCGCAGGGGTGACTCCCGAGAGCCACAACAATGCTCTGAAAGCCATGAAGGCTTGCCAGATAGAGACCGAAGAAGGAAAATAAAAAATTAAAGAAGCTGCCGCATTACTCAAAATCGAGAATATCTATACATTTTATTGCTCAGTCTGCGCTACTTTGAGCCTATAGTCTCAAAGCTATGCTCGACAAATTCGCATAAAATGTATAAATATTCCTGAAGTATGAGCAATGCGGCAGCTTTCTTGTTAATCTGTTTTCCGGGAGGTCTTTAAAAAGGTGATCTCCACTGTGAAAAGATCTGCGTCTGTGAAAACTTCCAGCCTGCCGCCCTGAAGTTCGGTAAAGCTTTTGGCAATAGCCAGGCCCAGACCGCTTCCCTCGGTATTTCTGGAGACGTCTCCTCTTACAAAACGTTCGGTGATCTCGCTGGGGTTAAAAGTCAGCTCTGTAGCTGAGATATTCTTCATAGAGATCTTCACATGATTTTCCGTATCTTCCATGTTGATGTACACCCTTGTATGAGGCATAGCATATTTTGTAATGTTGACCAGCAGATTTTCAAATACCCGGTAAGTACGCTGAGAATCCAGAGGAAGGATTACTTTTTCTTCCGGAAACTGCCAGCGGAAGGACAGGTCTGTGGCATCGATCTTATCCTGAAGTTCCAGCTTTACCTGGCGGAGAAGACTGACAATGTCCACATCTACGATATGAAGCTGTACAGTTTTGCTGGTAGCCTTGCTGATCTCGAAGAGGTCTTCGATGAGCAGCTTCAGCCGATTGGCCTTCTGATCCAGGATCCGGATATATTTCTCCTGGGTTTCCCTGGGAAGATCAGGCTCTTTTAACAGATCCACATAAGTAATAATGGCAGTAAGGGGAGTTTTCAGGTCATGAGACACATTGGTGATCAGGTCAGTCTTCATCCTGGTACTTTTTACTTCCTCGTCTACCGCCTTGCGGAAACCGGCGCGGATCTTATCGATCTCTTCCCGGAAAGGTTCAAAGACGCCCAGGTCTTCCGGTATGGTGCCGTTTAGATTTCCCTGGGCCAATTCATTGGTGGCCTGAAGGAGAAGCTGATACTGATCCTGGATCTTCCGTACATATTTTCGCAGAAGGAAGAAGAGGATTACGGAGTAAACGATCAGAGCCGCCAGTCCCCAGAACCATAGAAGGCTGATAAAGCCCAGTATGATAAAGTTGATAAGGACCAGTTTTAACAGTATCCGGGAAGCATTGTCCCGGAGATCTACATGAAGGAGTCCCTGATAGATCCGGCGGCACCATTTGGTGATCCAGGGCCAGAAACGGTAGGTCAGGACTCGCTTATGGAGATATTCTTTCGGCCCCATGGTGAAAATATGCCGGAAACAGGCTGCCGCCCAGTAACATACGGCAAAGATCAGTACCCAGCCTAAAAGTCCCCACAGGTATTGGATCACTGTAGCCGCTTTTTCATAGAGACCTATGCTTATGAGCACACTTCGGATAGACTGATGATCCAGAGTGCCGGGATTGGCTGTTATGCTGGCTGCAACACTGATCACACAAAGAGCGATCAGGCATACCGGCTCAAAGGGGTAGGAAAAAATTTTTTCATTTCCGGTCTCTAAGGCCTTTATAAAAGGAAGGAGAAGAGCGGCGGCACATACAAATCCCACAAATGTCATAAAAAGGACCACCAGATCAGCCCCTGTGCTGTAGCCGTCGGCATACAAAATGGAAGGATCATAATCGGAAGAATAAGATTCCAGAGCCGTCTGGGTCATGGCGAAGCAGTAGATCCTGTTCTGAGGAGGCTGGAAAGCGCCGGAATAATAATAGTAGTCACGGAGATATTCTCCGGGATCTGACCGGGCCAGCTCGTTTAAAGCCTGAGAGGCGTTATCTCTTTCATGGGTAAGAAAAGTGGTGGATTCAATATTTCCCTTTTTTCCATATTTGATCACAGCCACAAAGGCGTATCCGCTGTCTGCGTGCAATACGGAATTGGTCTGGATATTGCTCAGGGAATTATAGAGAGATTCCTGGGAATCTGCCAAAGACTGGTTGGTGTCCAGAGTAGTCCCCTTTCCGTCCAGCACCTCATATTCAATAAAAGAGCGGATATCAGAGAAATCATCTCTCCATTCGCTGTACATATTGTCCTGGAAAGCATAGGCAACGTTGCTTATGTCATCTTCATAAGTCTCTTCAGAGGTTTCTTCTAAAGAGGCTGTCTCCTCAGATGGATCACCGGTAGATTCTTCTGAAGATGCAGCATCGGTGGCGTTTTCTCCAGATGCCGGATCCTGGGTCTGGCTGTTTTCCGGGGAAGAGCTGTCGGAAGCAGAGTCACCGGAGGCTTCTTTATCCGAGGTATCTTCCTCAGGGGTGTTTTCCTCTACGGAGGTATCTCTCTGGAAAAAGATCTCAAAGGGCGTCACATCGCTTCCATGTTCTCTCTGATATTCCTCCGCGTAGAGGACATAAGTATCTTTTACAAGCTGGTCCATCAAGTCTGTATTTGAGTAGGAAATCTGTCCGTCTTCTTTCTGACGGCTGATATAATGCGGCCTGATAAACATCATGGCCAGAGAAGGCAGGAGGATCACCAGAGCGATGATCAGCACTGCCAGTTTATGATTGTTTTTCGATTTTGTATCCAACTCCCCACACCACCTTTAAATATTTTGGCTCCTTAGGGTTGATCTCGATCTTTTCACGAATGTTACGGACATGGACCATGACGGTTTCCGTGTTTACTGCCCGTTCATTCCATACCCGCTCGTAAATTTCGTCAGCCGAGAAAACCCTGCCAGGATTTTTGATCAGCAACAGGAGGATCTTAAACTCCATGGGAGTCATTTTAACGGGAGCGCCGTCTACCCGGACTTCAAAGGTGCTTTCATTGACTTCCAGACCGCCGATGGTATAGACCGTATCTGAATTCTGGGCTTCCTTTTCCTGGAGTTTTTCCATGAATCTCCGGTAGCGGCGCATCTGGGAATTCACTCTTGCCATCAGTTCCATGGGAGTGAAAGGCTTTGTCACATAGTCGTCTGCACCGATGTTCAGGCCCATGACCTTATCTACTTCCTCGGACTTTGCGGAAAGCATGATCACAGGGAAGTCGTGTTTTTCTCTCAGTTTCATGGTCATGGTGATACCGTCCATACGGGGCATCATAATGTCCACGATAGCCAGATGGATCTCTTCCTGATCCAGAACTTCCAGGCCTTCCACGCCGTCAGCAGCCATGAAAACCTGGTATCCCTGGCTTTTCAGGTAGATCCCCACTCCTTCTCTGATATCTTTGTCATCCTCCACGATTAAAATGTGATTCATTTCCATGATGTTACTCTCCTGTTTTATGATGTAAATATAAATTACAATATTAAAAAGTGACGTGTGTAAAAACGAAAGATTTTCTTAATAATTATGGATAAAAACTTTCAGGGGCTGGTTTCCCTTTATCTGTCCAGGAAAAAACTTTTGATCCGGTCCATTCTTGTAGTCATGGAAGCCAGAAGGGCATCCAGGATCACAAGGGCGGCCATAGATTCTACCACTACCACAGCCCGGGGAACAATGATGGGGTCGTGGCGGCCTTTTATGCGGACTTCGATAGGTTCTCCCTGGCGGTTTACTGTTTCCTGGACAGAGGCTATAGACGGGGTAGGCTTAAAGGCTGCCCGGAAGATGATGGGAGCTCCGTCGCTGAGTCCTCCGGTGATGCCGCCGGAATGATTGGTTTTCTTAATAAGATTTCCCTGTTCGTCTACTCCGTAGGCGTCGTTGTTTTCCAGGCCGTTTGATCTGGCGGCAGCCATACCGGAGCCGATCTCAAAACCTTTTACTGCGCCGATGGAAAGGATACCTTTTGCCAGGGCAGCGTCCAGTTTATCAAAGACCGGTTCTCCCAGGCCTGCGGGAACGCCGGTGATGACGCACTCTACCATGCCCCCCAGGGAATTGGTCTCTTTCATGGCCTGCTCCAGACATTCCTGGGCCTTCAGAGCTGCCTGGGCGTCTGGCATATACAGGGGATTGCGGTAGATCTCTTCTTGGTCGAAGCGCGTCCTGTCGATCGTTACAGGGCCTATAGCACAGGTGTAAGCGCACAGGGAGATCCCCAGTTCTTTTAAGATCTTTGAGGCTATGGCTCCTGCGGCAACTCTTCCAATGGTCTCTCTTCCTGAGGAACGCCCGCCTCCCCGATAGTCACGGAACCCGTATTTCCGGTCATAGTTCAGATCTGCGTGTCCGGGACGGTAATAATTGGCGATCTCGCTGTAGTCTCTGGAACGCTGGTCAGTGTTGGGCACCATAAGGGAAATCGGAGTGCCTGTGGTCTTTCCTTCAAATACTCCGGAAAGGATCTGTACCTGATCAGCCTCCTGGCGTTTGGTAGTAAACCGGGACTGGCCGGGTTTCCTCCGGTTAAGAAATTTCTGGATGTCTTCTTCTGTAAGAGGCAGACCTGCCGGGCAGCCGTCTATGACCACGCCGATAGCTTTCCCGTGAGATTCCCCCCAGGTAGTGATTTTAAAAATATTGCCGAATGTAGATCCGTTCATAATATTTCCTCCTTTAGATAAGACTGTATATAAGAATGGCGGCGATACCCTGCAGGATCAGGATCGCCGGAAGGCCCAGGGCAAATTTGGCATGCTGGGTCTTATGGTGAAAGAAACGCATGCCCAGGATGGCCCCTATGGATCCGCCGCAGATAGCGATGGCCATCAGGGTCTTTTCTGAGATCCTCCACTGGTGGGTCTTTGCCTTTTGTTTGTCGATACCAAAACAGACAAAAGCCAGGACATTTATAAATGCAAAGTACATAAAAATATTTTTTAAGATCAAAACAGACGCTCCTTTGTGTTTTCTGTTACAACAGGATAGTTTCCGGGATCCGGAGCTCTCCTGCCAGATTTTTATAAAAGTATTTTTCAATTTCTTCCCGTTTCTGGAAATTTCCCAGCAGCCACATGATCTTGGTCACTACTGCCTCCGTACTCATGTCATATGCCTGGAAGACTCCTGCTTTCAGGGCGGCATGGCCGGTTTCGTAGACAGAAAGGTCGCTGCCCTCGTAGGGACACTGGCTTTTTACCGCCACTACCATGCCCTGACGGATCACCTTTTCCAGGTCCTCCATGACTTCCGAGGAAAGGGAAGGGATACCACCCAGACCAAAGGCCTCGATGACCAGTCCCCGGTAGCCCTGGGCAAAAAGAAGCTGGAAAATACTGCCGTCAAAGCCGGGAACAAGCTTGATGAGAAATACTTTTTTCTCCAGCGCCGCCTTCAGCCTGCAGGGACCTGTAAGCCTTGGTACAAAAGAAGCCTGAAGATCCAGTCCCCGGGAGTTGATCTCTCCGATATAGGGATAATTAATGCTTTCAAAGGCATGAAAACTGGTGGTGCGGACTTTAGAAGCCCGGGTGCCCAGGATTACTTTCCGGTTAAAGGCCAGAAAGATACCGGGAATAGAACTGGCCGCCATATGGATGGCACAGCGGCAGTTTTCCACAGCGTCGGCCAGTGGATTCAGGATGGAGAGCTGGCTTCCGGTAAGTACCACGGGTATGGGAATGTTCGGCAGCATAAAGGACAGCACACAAGAGGTATAAGCCATAGTATCTGTGCCGTGAAAGATAACAATGCCGTCATAGTCCCGGTGTTTTTCATAGATGGTTTCTGCCAGTTTCTGCCAGTTCTCCGGCTGGATATTGGCGCTGTCCAGTTGGAACAGCTCCAGAAAATCTACCTGGTACAGGTCTGTAATGTCGGATATATAAGCCAGGATATCCTGGCCGGAGAGACCTGGCACAAGTCCTTTTTCATCCTGGATACATGCCAGGGTCCCTCCGGTAGTGATGATCAATAGTTTTTTCTTCATGATATGCCTCTCATTCTGCCTCCCAGCGTCCGGAGGCGCCGCAGGGCAGGACCAGTCCGGTCTGGGTTACCGGAAGGCCGATCTCCTGAGACTCGACTCTGCCGTGGAATTTTTTCAGTTCCACGGAGAGCATGTAGGTGAGCACTGCCGGAGCCAGTCCGGTGGTATAGGAATTCAGCAGGAAGAACAGAGGCTTCTCTGAGAGGATCCGGACACATAGCTGTATCAGATGGTGGATGTTGTCTTCAATTTTCCAGATCTCTCCTTTGGGACCTCTTCCGTAGGAAGGCGGATCCATGATGATCCCGTCATAAGTATTTCCTCGGCGGATCTCCCGCTCTGAAAATTTTACACAGTCGTCTACCAGCCAGCGGATAGGAGCGTCCTTCAGTCCTGAAGAAACCGCGTTTTCCTTTGCCCAGGTGACCATACCTTTGGAAGCGTCTACATGGGTGACGCTGGCCCCTGCGGCAGCGGCCGCCAGGGTGGCTCCTCCGGTATAGGCAAAAAGGTTCAGCACCTTTACCGGCCTTCCTGCGTTTCGGATCTTTTCCGAGAACCAGTCCCAGTTTACCGCCTGTTCCGGGAAGAGCCCGGTATGCTTGAAGCTGAAAGGCTTCAGGTTAAAGGTAAGGTCCTTGTAGCGGATCTTCCACTGCTCGGGAAGATCGAAAAATTCCCACTCGCCGCCGCCTTTTTTGCTCCTGTGGTAATGTCCGTTAGGATGTTTCCATCCGGCATGGTTCCTGGGGGTGTTCCAGATGACCTGGGGGTCCGGACGGACCAGCAGGTATTTTCCCCATCTTTCCAGCTTTTCACCGCCGGAAGTATCAATTACTTCATAGTCTTTCCATTTATCTGCGATCCACATATAGAATCCTTTCTTTTTCTTTGTTTTCTGAGATCGGGGCAAGAAATATTCTGCCCCTGTGCGATTAATTTTCTGACATGGATAGTATAACAGAAGGAAAAAATACAGGCAACCCGGCAGTAGAATTTATATAATGGATTCGGTTCCCCGGCGGTATCGTTATGGATCAGATTTATCAGAGGGGAGAAATAAACGTCTTTTCTTTATTTCCTGCGCATACATTGAGATAGCAGACAATCTCTGTCCCTGATCTGGGAGGTGTGCCATGTATGAGACTTTAAAAGAGAAAGAAATTTGCCGGATCCTGGCTACGGATCCGAAAAAAGGACTGACACAGGAGGAAGCCGGCCGGCGTCTTGAAAGCCAGGGAGAAAACCTTCTGAAAAAAGGAAAAGAGAAAAACTTCTGGGATATGGTACAGGAACAGATCAATGATCCTATGATCTTCATTCTTTTTGTGGCGGCGGCGATTTCCATGCTCCTGCGGGAATTCAGCGATACAGGGATCATCCTGGCGGTGATACTTCTGAATACAGCCGTAGGCGTATTTCAGGAGGGGAAGGCAGTAAAGGCCATGGAGGCTCTGAAGAAGATCACTGCCCCGGAAGCCCTTGTAAAGAGAGGAGAGGAATACCGGAAGATCCCTGCCGCTCATCTGGTAAAGGGGGATCTGGTGAAGGTAGAAGCAGGAGACCAGGTGCCGGCGGATATCCGGCTTTTAAGGGTAAGGGGGCTGTCGGCAGATGAGTCTGCCCTTACAGGAGAATCTCTCCCTGTACAGAAAACCTGCCTGTCTTTAGGTCCGGGCCTGCCTGCCCCGGAAAAGCGAAATATGCTTTTTATGTCTTCCCAGATCATGAAAGGCAGCGGCGAAGGGATCGTTACCGCAACAGGAATGGATACGGAACTGGGGAAGATCGCCCATATGATCAACCAGGTCACCGGGGAGCATACGCCTCTTCAGAAGAGGCTGGGGGATCTGGGAAAAATCCTGAGCATTACTGCTGTGGGATTCTGTCTGGCCTTATTTGTACTAGGGCTTTTCCAGCACAGGGATATGCTCCAGATGCTCCTTCTGGCGATCTCTCTGGCTGTGGCGGCCATACCGGAGGGCCTGCCTGCTGTGGTGACCATAGTGCTGGCCCTGGGAGTAGGGCGTATGGTGAAGGTCAACACCATTATCCGGAAACTGCCTGCAGTGGAAACCCTGGGATCTGTCGGGGTTGTGTGTTCCGATAAAACAGGCACCCTTACGGAAAACCACATGAGGGTAGCTCAGATTTATGCCAACGACATGATCCTTCCGGTTTCCAAAGTGAGAAAAAGGGAATTTCCCAGGCTGACAGAAGGTTTTCTCCTCTGTAATAACAGCATTCTGGGAAAACAGGAGATCGGCGACGCTACAGAACTGGCGCTCCTTCATATGGGAAAAGATATGGGATACGACCGGGAAAGACTGCTGGAGCAGTATCCCCGGACTTTTGAGGTACCTTTTGACTCAGAAAAGAAATATATGATCAGCGTACATAGGGACAGCGGTCATGAAACCGTCTATGTAAAAGGGGCCTGCGACTATCTTCTGGAAAAATGCAGTTATGTCCAGATCGGCGACCGGCAGGAACCTATGACCCAGGCCAGAAAGATGAAGATCCGCCTGGCCATGGAACAGATGGCAAAAGAAGGCCTGCGGATCCTGGCTCTGGCTTACCGGGAAAGAGTAGAGGAAAAGACGGAGTCCGGTCTTATGCGAGGGCTGGTCTTTGCAGGAATGGCAGGAATGATCGATCCGCCCAGAAAGGAAGCCGCCTCCTCTGTCAAGATCCTCAAAAGAGCAGGAGTCAAGGTGGCTATGATCACAGGAGATTATAAGGAGACTGCATTTGCCATTGCCAGAAAGATCGGTATTGCAGATTCCATAGACCAGTGTATGACAGGCAGTGAAATAGACAGCCTGAGTCCGGAAGTTTTTCGCCGGAAGATCCCTCATATCCGAGTTTTTGCCAGGGTCACGCCGGCTCATAAGGTAAAGATCGTCAGAGGTTTCCAGGAAGCAGGACAGATCGTTGCCATGACCGGGGATGGGGTAAACGACGCCCCTTCTCTGCGGGCAGCAGATATTGGCATTGCTATGGGAAAGAATGGTACAGATGTGGCGAAAAATGCAGCGGATATGATCCTTACAGATGATAATTTTTCTACCATAGAAAAAGCCATGGAAGAGGGAAGGAGTATTTATGTAAATATTAAGAAGGCGATCCTTTTCCTCCTTTCTTCCAACTTCGGAGAGATCCTGACAATGTTTGTGGCGGTTCTTCTGGGGCTGCCGGCGCCGTTAAAGGCAAGTCATATCCTGTGGGTGAACCTGATCACAGATTCCCTTCCTGCACTGGCGCTGGGAGTGGATAAAAATGACGCCAAAGCTCTGATGAGCAAGAATCCCAGAGATCCCAAAGAGGGGATCTTCGCCCATGGAGGCTGGCTCTTTACGATCTTCTACGGGATATTAATAGGAGGCATTACTCTTTACGCCTTCTATCTGGGCGGCCAGACCTACACTTTTACAGTCCTGGGGATTTCTCAGCTTTTCCATGCCTGGGGGATGCGGGACAGGGAGCGTTCCATATTCCGGATGAACCATCTGGAAAATCCCTTTATGATCCTGGCTTTTTTCCTGGGGATCTTTTTACAGGTGCTGGTCACAGAGGTACCCTGGCTGGTAGATGCTTTCGGCACCAAGCAGTTATCCTTTGGAGAGTGGCAGCTTCTTCTGGGGATTTCTGTCCTGCCGCTGGTATTTCATGAACTGCTCCTTCTTCCGAGAAAGCTGCTGGGAGTTCATAAAAATCAGTGATTTTGCAGGAGAGGTGACGTGAAGTTGCATATAAAAATAAAAAAACCGGTATTTTTCCGGTAAAAAAACACAAAAATGCAAGAAATGCTTGACACCATATCATGCGCCGGATACAATAGGAAGCAGTGAAATCAAAAAAGACCAGGAGGAAAACCATGACACCGTACAGAGAACTTAGCAAAGAACAGTTACAGGCCATGAAAGGCGATTTAGAGAAGCAGTTTGAAGAAGTGAAAGCCAAGGGATTAAACCTTGATATGTCCAGAGGAAAACCATGTAAAGAACAGTTAAACCTGTCTATGGGCATGCTGGAAGAGTTAAAAAGCACCGATAAGCTGAAATGCGAAACCGGCATTGACTGCCGTAACTACGGACTTCTGGAAGGTATTCCCGAGGCCAGGAGACTTCTGGGAGAAATGATGGAGATTTCTCCTGAGCATATCATCATCTTCGGAAATTCCAGTCTGAACGTGATGTTTGATACAGTTTCCCGTTCCATGACCCACGGTGTCTGCGGCAGCACTCCATGGTGCAAGCTGGATAAAGTAAAATTCTTATGCCCTGTTCCCGGATATGACCGTCATTTCCGGATCACAGAGTATTTTGGCATTGAGATGATCAATGTACCTATGACTCCTACAGGGCCGGATATGGATATGGTAGAGGAACTGGTAAGTTCCGACCCTGCCATTAAGGGTATCTGGTGTGTACCGAAATATTCCAATCCTCAGGGTATCACCTATTCCGCCGAGACGGTAAAGAGATTTGCCAGACTGAAACCGGCGGCAGAAGATTTCCGTATTTTCTGGGATAACGCTTACTGTATCCACCATCTCTATGATGAACATCAGGACTTTCTGCTGGAGATCCTGGATGAATGTGAGAAGGCAGGAAATCCGGATATGGTTTATAAATATGTTTCTACTTCAAAAGTTACCTTCCCGGGATCCGGTATTGCGGCTATCGCGGCTTCACCGAGAAACCTGGCGGATATCAAGGAGCATATGACCGTACAGACCATTGGCCATGATAAGATTAATCAGCTTCGTCACGTGCGTTTCTTCGGCGGCATTGTAGGTATGCATAAGCATATGAAGAAACACGCGGAGATCCTCCGTCCGAAATTTGAGGCAGTAGAAAATACACTGGAGCAGGAACTGGGAGGAACTGAGATCGGAACCTGGACCAAACCAATGGGCGGTTATTTCATTTCCTTTGACGCACTGGAAGGCTGTGCGAAGAAGATCGTTGCAAAGGCGGCTGAGGCAGGACTGAAGATGACAGAAGCCGGCGCTACCTATCCATATGGCATCGATCCAAAAGACAGTAATATCCGTATTGCTCCAAGCTTCCCGTCACTGGAAGAACTGCAGCTGGCAACAGAAATCTTTGTTCTCAGCGTAAAGCTGGTAAGTATTGATAAGTTACTGGAAGAAAATTAAGCAGCAGACGTTTGGCCCTTAAAAACGCCTGTTGTCAGGAATGTTAAGGCGCTGTGAAGACTCACGGCGCCGCTTTTTATGCGATACGCCCGGAAAGCGCCTGCCGTGCTTGCACGGGCAGGCATTTGCCGGGCAACGGACAGCGAACGGCTGTGCCGTGAGCTGACCGAGTATCCCGGGGATCGGACGGGGCCGATCCCTGGGAAAGAAACATGAGAATTCTCCCGGATACGGGGTTGGTATGGAAGAAAATTTGTGCTATACTGAAACGAAACAGTGAGAGTTGAAAAGGGGTAAGAAATATGGCAAAAAAGAAAACCAAGAAAGGAAAATACAAAAAAGCGAAGAAGATCATGCTGGGCGTTCTCATTGGGTATGTGGCCCTGCTGGTCATTGCCTATGGCATTGGAGTGTTTTACTATTCCAGCCGCTTTTTGTCAGGCACAGAGATCAACGGCATGAACTGTTCAGGAAAAACAGTGGAAGAAGTGGAAAACAATATGGAAAGCCAGATCGCTTCCTATCAGCTGGTCCTGAAAGAACGGGGAGATAAAAGCGAGACCATCAGCGCGTCCCAGATCAGTATGCAATACATAAGCGACGGGAAAATACAGGAGTTAAAAGAGCAGCAGAATCCTTTTACATGGTTTTTGTCCTTTGCCAGACAGCAGGATTACACACTGTCTGCCACTACTTCTTATGACGAAAATGCATTAAACGAGGCAGTGGACGCTCTGGACTGCTTTAAGGAAGAAAATATAGTACAGCCGGTGGACGCTCATCTGGAGGTGCAGAACGGCCAGTATGTGATCGTGGAAGAGACCCAGGGAACCGCCCTTGACAGCGATAAGGTAAAAGAAGCTGTGAAAAACGCCATTGGCAGCGGAGAGACTCTTTTAGATCTGGATCAGGCGGGGTGCTACATAGAACCAACAATCCTCAGCACAGATGAGAATCTGGCAAAACAGAGAGACGAGGGAAATAAGTTCCTTACCGTGACAGTTACCATCAGCTTTTCGGACAGGCAGGAAGTGATCAATGGAGATGTGATGAAGGACTGGCTGACCACTGATGAAGCGGGTAATGTGGATCTTGACCGGGACAAGGTGCGGGCGTATGTCCAGCAGCTCCAGTACAAATATGATACCTTTGGCAGTTCCAGGCAGTTTAAAGCCTCTTCCGGGCAGACGATCACTGTAAGCGGAGGAGATTACGGCTGGCTGATCGCGCCCAACGATACTACGACAAAGATCATAGATACTATCAAGAGCGGACAGTCCCAGACTATTGAGCCGGAGTACACTTATACCGGATACTGCCGGGATACCAACGATATAGGAAATACTTATGTAGAGATCAGCCTGGATCAGCAGCATATGTGGTTTTATAAAGACGGACAGCTGATCGTGGATACAGATGTAGTTACCGGCTGCCACAACAAAGGCTGGGATACCCATACCGGAGTTTACGCGATCATGTATAAGGAGCGTGACGCCACACTGGTAGGGGAAGGATATAATTCTTCAGTGTCCTACTGGATGCCTTTCTATGCCAATGTGGGTATCCATGACGCAAGCTGGAGATCCAGCTTCGGAGGTTCTATCTACCTTAACAACGGTTCTCATGGCTGTGTGAATACGCCTACGGAGAATGCCGCAACCATTTACAATAATATCGAAAAAGGAGTTCCTGTAGTAGTATATTAAAGATACCAGGGTCAAAAGGTCTACACACACATGAGCTTGCTCATAAGTGGGTGTAAGACCTTGGGACCCGCCCCGATATGAGCATGAAAGTGGGATGAATATCCCACGATATGCGAATATGGGGGAGGATTGCGTGAGTGCGCAGCACGTAGCAATCCGCAGGTATCATAGTTGGGGGCTTTTGCCCCCAACATCTTAAAATACCAGGGTCAAAAGGAGTTAAGATATGAATATAGTAGTTTTAGCCGGAGGAAA
>ERZ1643247.1547-NODE-1547-length-20677-cov-24.856561_pt1 | contig 20677 bp, 15 predicted proteins | sample MGYA00579264_ERZ1643247 | MGnify/ENA primary metagenome ERZ1643247 (study PRJEB29033, sample SAMEA4952262) | chicken gut metagenome | biome: Broiler Chicken; feature: Gastrointestinal Tract; material: Caecum | place: Ireland | collected 2018 | study: Broiler... | reverse complement strand
CCATAACTCCATATGAGGGATATGAGATTTCTCGCGTGCTTGTGAATGGCGAAGAAGTGATGGTGGAAAACAACACTCTCACTCTTTCCAACATAACCGCTAATCAAAATGTGATTGTGGAATTTAAAGCTTTGGATGAAGGCGATAATTTAACAAATTCCGTGCTTATTTGGTTTGGAGTGATTGCAGGAATTTTTGTTATTCTTGCTGTTTGCTTGATTATTTTGAATGTTTCAAATAAAAAACAAAAGAATTATAAAAATCATGTGTAAAATAGTTTTATTTCTTGCACAAGGTGTGATATAATAAATTTAGGAGGGGAAAATGAGCACTGGTGCTATTGTTGCGATTGCTATTGTGGCAGTTGTTGTGCTTTTGGCAGTTATTTTGATTGTGTGGATTATTGCAACCTATAATAAGTTTGTGAAAATGAGAAATAATGTCGATGAAGCATATTCCACAATGGATGTCTATATGAAAAAAAGATATGACTTGATTCCAAACCTTGTGGAAACTGTTAAAGGATACGCAACGCACGAAGAAAAAACTTTGGAAGGGGTTATGGCAGCAAGGTATTCTTGTATGAACGCTAACACTCCTCAGGAAAAGGCAGAAGCAGAAAATATGCTCACTGGCACATTGAAATCGCTTTTCGCTGTTTCCGAAAACTATCCAAACTTGAAAGCCGACCAAAACTTTATGGATTTGCAACAATCTTTAAAGACTTTGGAAGAGGAAATTGCAACTTCAAGAAAATACTATAACGGCTGTGTTAAAACTTACAATGTTAAAAGAGAAACATTTCCAAGCAACATCATTGCAAAATGGTTCAAGTTTGAAAAACGCGTGCTTTTTGAAATTGCAAACGAAGACGAAAGAAACGCTCCAAAAGTTCAATTCTAAAAAGATAAGGCAAAACGCCTTATTTTTTAATAAATTTTTATCAAATTGTGTTTTTTGTGAATTTCTTTGACTTATTTTCTATATTTTGTTATCATATTTATGCATAGTGTATGCAAATATTTTTTGTTGAGGTATGATATGAAAGTTGTTGTGGACGCTTTTGGCGGAGATAACGCACCACTTGAAGTTGTGGAAGGCGCGGTGAACGCAGTTAAAGCAAATAAGGATTTGACCGTTATTTTGTGTGGCGATGAAACTAAAATCAAAGAGATTTTAAATGGCAGAACGGAAAGAATAGAAATTGTTCATGCCAGTGAAGTCATCACAAATGACGACGCACCAACGGTGGCGATAAGGCAGAAAAAAGATTCATCTCTTGTGCGCGCATTTGACATTTTGAAGGAAGATGAAAGTGTTATTGGCTTGGTTTCGGCAGGAAGCACAGGGGCAATTTTGTCTGGTGCAATCATGAAAATTGGCAGAATTAAGGGTATTTCTCGTCCTGCTCTTGCGCCAATTCTTCCAACAAAAAAAGGTAGCGATGTCATAATTATCGACAGCGGAGCGAATGTCGATTGCAAAAGCATAAATCTTCTTCATTTCGCCATTATGGGAAGTGCATACTACTCTATTGTTGAAAATGTTAAATCGCCAAAGGTGGCACTTTTAAATAATGGTAGCGAAGAGCATAAGGGCAATGAACTTGTGAAAGAAACCTATCCTCTTATGAAAAAACTTCCAATCAATTTTGTGGGAAATTGCGAAGGCAAGGAAGTTATGTCTGGAGATGTGGATGTGATTGTGACGGACGGATTTGCTGGTAATGTGCTTTTAAAAGGTGTGGAAGGCACAGCAAGCGCCATTCTTTCTGTGCTTAAGCAGGAGATTAAATCAAGACCAATGTCGATGATAGGTGCACTTTTCATGAAAAAAACTTTCAAAAACATCAAGAAAAAGTTGGATGCTAATAAGCATGGAGGAGCGCCATTTTTAGGTTGCAAAAAACTTGTGGTTAAAAATCATGGCTCATGTGGCAGAGATAACATCACAGCATCTATTAACCAAGTCATTAAACTTCATGAAAATAATCTTATTTACAAAATTGAAAATATGATAAGCGAAATGACGGAAAAAGTTGAGGCTCCAAATGATTGATGAGAAATTAAAAATTAAATTTAAGGATAGAAAATTAATCAACAGGGCGCTGACTCATCCGTCAAAAAGTAAGGATAACTATCAGCGTTTGGAGTTTTTGGGCGACAGCATTTTAGATTTCTTAGTGGGTGAATATCTGTTCAAAAATTCCACTTTCGACGAAGGAAAACTGACAGTTTTGCGGGCACATTATGTGTCAGAAGAGAATTTGGCAGAGTGTTTCAATAAACTTAACATTGAAGATGAACTTATTTTAGGTAAAAGTTTGCAAAACAAAGTGTCAAAAGCAATCAAAGCGGATGTTATGGAGGCTGTTATTGCCGTTATATATCTTGAAAACGGGCTTGATTTTGTGCGGGATTTTCTTGTTAAAGTGCTGGAACTATCGGGATTTAAAAGCGTTGAGAACACCAACTATAAGTCGCAACTTCAAGAGCTTGTGCAGGCAAATTTTAAATGCACAATGCAGTATGTGACTGTTAAAGAGGGCAACATCTTCACTTCGCAATTTTATATGGACGAGGACCTTGTGGCAACAGGCTATGGGAATGACAAGATGAGTGCAGAGCAAAATTGTGCCTATGTTGCCATAAATAAGTTGTTTAGTGATTAAAATTCTTGCATTTTGTTTTTAAATTTTTTCAAAATATGCTAGAATATTGTAAAGGTTTACAACATTAAAGGAAAAAGTTATGTATTTTAAAAAAATTGAAATGATTGGATTTAAGTCGTTTGCGGACAAGACCACCATCGAATTTAATGGTGGTTTTACTGCTATCGTTGGACCTAACGGTTGCGGGAAAAGCAATGTTTCTGATGCTATTCGTTGGGTGCTTGGTGAGCAGAGCGCAAAAAGTTTGCGTGGTGACAATATGCAAGATGTCATCTTCAAAGGCACGGAAAAAAGAAGAAGTTTGTCGTATTGCGAAGTGACACTCACTTTTGATAATACCGACAGATTTTTCAATATCTCATACGATGAACTTTCCATCACAAGAAAGTTGTATCGTTCGGGCGAAAGCGAATATCAAATCAACAAAAACACTTGCAGGCTTAAAGATATCATCGACCTTCTTTTCGACAGCGGTATCGGTAAAAACGGCTATTCGGTTATCGGTCAGGGTAAGGTCAGCGAGATTGTGGATGAAAAGCCTGAAGAACGCCGTGTTATGTTTGAAGAGGCAGCAGGTATTGCAAAATTCAAAAGTAGAAAGGATGAGGCGGAAAGAAAATTGGCACGCACAAGAGAAAACTTGGTGCGTATTGATTATATTGTTGCCGAAATTGAACGCCAAATGGGACCTTTAAAAAAGCAAGCGGAGGACGCCAAAAAATATTTGGAATATAAAGGGCAGTTGAAAGATTTGGAAGTCAACGCCTATGTTTATCAATATGAAAACGCACATAATGTTAAGGCGGAAATCAATCAAAGGCTTGCGGGCTATGCAGAGGAGTTAACAAACCGTCAGCGTGATTTGGAAGAAACATCCAATAAATATGACGCAGAACTTAAAAAAATGTCAGAGTTTGATAAGGAAATTTCTGCACTTAACGAAGAACTTTTGCGCGTGACCGTGGAACTTGAAAAGCAAGAAGGTGAGGTTAGAGTTGTTCGTGAAAAGATTAACTACACTCAGCGTGAAAACGACCGCTTGCATCTTGATTTATCCAACGCCAACACCATTTTAGAAAACTGCGAAAGTCAGCGCGAAGTTAAAAGCAAGGAACTTGAAGAGTTGTCGGATAGGCTGGAAACTTTAAAAAAGACCTATGCGGGACTCTCCAATAAACATCTTGAAATTGTTGATGAAATGACGTTAAGCGAAAATGAGGCAGGGCTTTCTCAACAAAAGTTTATCGACACATTAGGTTCACTTTCTGATGTTAAGAGTAATGCTTCGCGCTATGAGGCGGAAAGAAATATTTTGAAAGAAAACCTTGAAAACTTGCAAAAGAATTTAATTGAGGCTCAAAAAAAGGTTGATGAATTAAGGAAGTTTAACGAAGAAGCAAAGAAAAATGTGGAAATGCTTTCCACTAGTTTTAACGATTTGAAAGATAGGTGCGGAGATGTTTCAAGTAAAAATTTCTTAGCAAACAAAAGGATGAAGGAACTGGAAACAGAACATGCCAATCTGTTAACACAGATAAAGGTGTTTGAAAACAGAAGAAAACTTCTAACCGAAATGCAAGCTGAATTTGAAGGCTATGCCACAAGTGTTAAGCGAATTTTAAAGGAAAGCGAAAGAAATGCTGAAATTTCCAGCAAAATGGTGGGTGTTTTGGCATCGTTAATCAAAGTGCCTGCCAAATTTGAAACCGCGATTGAAGTTGCACTTGGCAATGCTGTTCAAAACATTGTTACCTTTAATGAAAACGGCGCAAAGGACTTGATTGCGTATTTAAAGAAAAACGAATTTGGTCGAGCCACATTCCTTCCAATCACCTCAATGAAAAGGCGAGATTTAGACGAGCAAAGGGTGAGAGGTGTTGGTGGTGTTTTTGGAATTGCCAGCAAGTTGATTGAATACGATAAGCAAATCGACAATGTTATAAGCAACCTTCTTGGTGCAACTGTTATTGTTGACAACATGGAAACTGCAGTTAACCTTGCAAATGCCAACCGTTTTTCTTTCAAAATTGTCACACTGGATGGCGATGTTGTCAGCACACAAGGCTCGCTTACAGGTGGAAGTAAGAAGAGTCAGGCTGTTAACCTTATCTCTCGTCAGCGTGAAATTGAAACGCTTGGCAGAGAAATTGAAAAATTGCAAACAGCAGAGCGCGAAGAACTTGCTGAGATTGAAAAACTTAAAAATGAGATATATGAACTTTCAAAATCTGAAACTGAATTAAATTCGCAAAGAAGCGATTGCGAAATTAGGCTTGTTAAAGAGCAGGAAAAACTTGATGCCAACAGCAAAGATTTGGAAGAGGCGCTTGATGAAGCAAAGGTCTATGGTATGGAAAAGACCTCTGTGGAAAACAAAATTAAACTTATCGACGGCGAACTTTCAGAAATCAATCTTGTTAAAAATGCTCTCAGCGGAAACAAGGAGGATGCTGACCTTTTAATTAAGCAAAAACAAGAAAAATCTAACGCTCTTAGGCAGGAACGCGACGAGATTGTTAGCAAAATGACAACCATCAAAGTTGAGATTGCCTCTTGCGAAGAAAAAGTTAAGGGTGTTTCGGATGAAATTGACAGGCTTATTGCTGAAATTGACAAGCAAAATGCTAATGTTTCAAGCACCAAAAAGGCGATTGCAGATAACGACGCTTTCATCGAACAAGCAGAGAACATCATTAAGGTGCAAATTGAAAATGCCAAACCTTCAACCGCAAAAGACAATATGAATTCTATTCGCGAGCGTCGTGAGAAGTTGGAAAACGAAAAGGGTGATATGTCGTCTGTTTTGAAAAAGTATGACGAACAAAAAACGCAAATTTTGGAGGAGATTTCCAGGCTTAACGACAGGAAATATCGCGAAGAGATGAATCTATCAAAAGTGGACAGCGAACTTGAGGCTATGCAAGAGCGAATTTATGAGGAATACAGCCTCACATATAACACTTGCCTTGAACACAAGAGGCCAGATTTCGACATCAAAGAGGCATCCATACAAATTAACAAATTGAAAAAAGATATCTCGGCGCTTGGCTATGTTAATGTGCATGCGATTGAAGATGTTGCCACGCTACTGGATAGATATAACGATATGTCAACTCAGTCGGAGGACCTTAAAAAAGCAGAAGAGGACTTGGTTAAAATCATCAAAGATTTGTCTGGCGAAATGCTGACCAAATTCAATGAGGAGTTTGAAAAAATCAACAGTTCCTTTAAGGTTGTTTTCCGTGAATTGTTTGGTGGCGGAAACGCAAGGCTGGAACTCACTGAAAGTGAGGACCCTCTTCTTGCTGGCGTGGAAATTATGGTGCAACTTCCAGGTAAGGCGGCAAACAAATTGTCACTTTTGTCTGGTGGAGAAAAAACGCTCACGGCAATTGCACTTCTATTTTCAATTTTGCGCTTAAAACCACTTCCATTCTCGCTTCTCGACGAAATTGAGGCGGCGCTTGACGATGCAAACATTGAAAGATTTGCGCAATATCTTAAAAAATTATCGCAAACCACGCAATTCATTGTTATCACTCACAGAAAACCAACCATGGAACTTGCCGACAGTTTGTATGGAGTGACAATGGAAGAAAAAGGCGTTTCAAAAATCGTTTCTGTTAAACTTGCCGACGCAATCAAGCAGGCAGAACAAGCAAATTAAGGAGAGAATATGGGACTTTTTAAAAAAATTGGTCAAGCGCTTAGGAAAACAAAAGAAGCTTTAACAAGAAAAATCGACGAACTTTTAAGCCATGGTGAACTTAACGACGAATTTTTCGACGATTTAACCGATGTTCTAATTTCTTGTGATGTTGGTGTGAAAAGTTCCATGGAAATCGTGGATGAACTTCGTGATGTTTGCCATGCAAAAAAAGTGAGAAATGGCGATGGGGTTAAAAAAGTTTTAAAGGAAATTTTGAAGCAATACTTCATGGATGCGCCTAAAATTGAAACTGAATATCCTTGCATCATCACAATTGTTGGGGTTAATGGTGTGGGAAAAACAACAACGATTGGAAAACTTGCAAATTATTTTAAGAGCATGAAAAAAGATGTCACTCTTGTTGCAGGCGACACTTTCCGTGCAGCCGCGTCATCGCAATTAAATGAGTGGGCAGAGCGAACAAAAACAAGAATAATCAAGCACGCAGAGGGAGCGGATGCAGCGGCTGTTGTTTTCGACGGTATTGCAAGCGCAAAAGCAAAAAAGACGGATGTTTTAATTGTGGACACGGCTGGCAGGCTTCACACAAAAACCAATCTTATGGAAGAACTTAAAAAAATCAATAAAATCATCAATCGAGAATATGCTGAGGCTCATAAATACACCTTTATTGTGCTTGACGCAACAACTGGTCAGAATGCACTTTCGCAAATCAAGGCGTTTGATGAATTTGTGGAGATTGACGGAATTGTGCTAACAAAACTTGACGGAACGGCGAAGGGTGGCGTTATTGTGGCAATTGAAAAAGAATATAAACTTCCAGTTGTTTTCGTGGGAACTGGTGAAGGAGCCAGTGACCTTCAACCATTTGACGCGGAAGAGTTCGTGGAAGAACTGTTTTAATTTTTGGGATAGATATGTTTTCAAAGTTTTAAAAGCATTAACTCAATATTAAAAGTTAATCACATTGAAATTTAATAAAAATCAACATTTTGTTGTGTTTTATTTGCATACTACACTAGATTTTGAGGTGGTATGCATTTTTTTATCATTGAATTATTTTAAAATTTGTGCGTTTTTAATTTTGTGTTTTATGCTTAAACTTTATAAATTTAACTTAATAAAAATGTTACGGCTATTTTAATTATATGCGTATTTAAATTAATTTTTTAAAGATTGTCCAGATAAACTTATAAAATTTTTGTCAAAATTCGACAAGATTTCTCATATAAATTTGTCATAGGAGTCTTTATGATTTTTGAAAGTTTTGTTTATTTTTTTAGCCGAATAAGTTTATTCACAAATTACATCAACACAGTGCAAGGTTTTCCTAAACCTCTGACCCTTGAAGAAGAAAAACGCGAATTTAAAAAAATGCGTGCAGGAGATAAGAAAGCGAGAGAAAAACTTATTAGTCATAACTTGCGATTGGTAGCTCATGTTGTTAAAAAATACACCAATTCGCTTGAAGTTGACGATTTGTTGTCGGTGGGAACGATTGGTCTTATCAAAGCAATTGACACTTTCGATTATGACAAAAAAGTTCAACTTTCCACATATGCGGCAAGATGCATAAACAATGAAATTTTGATGCTTATTAGGGCGAATAAAAAGCACAAAAATGTTGTTTCGCTTAACAGTTTAACAAGCAGTAATGAAGAGGATAACGATTTGGAACTTGAAGATGTGCTGTCGTCAGATGAAGATGAACTTTTCATTCAAGTGGATAATAATTTGACTATGCAAAAGATTGAGAAAATTATTTCCACCAAACTTGATGAGCGAGAAAGGGAAATTATAATTCTTCGCTATGGCTTAAACAATAAGCGTGCTTTGACGCAAAAGGAGGTTGCGGATAAACTTGGAATTTCCAGGTCTTATATTTCGCGTATTGAAAATAAAGCGCTTGAAATCATAAAAGAAAATTTTGAAAAAGAACAAATTATGCTTAAAATGGAAGAAAATGAATAAAATTTCAAATTTTTTTTGAAAATTCAAGTAATTTTGATTAATTTTTGCAAACAAATTAAAATTTTTTAAAAATTTATTTTAAAACGCTTGACAACACTTTTTTATTTTATTATAAAATTAAAGTATAAAAAGTATATATAATTTATTTTTTGTATTTTTATTTTAAGAGGTGACGTATGGAAAAATCGCAATTTTATGACTTTGTTAACACTTTGATTGTCCCTCTTTTCACGGGTTCGTTTGTTGCTGGCGAAATTGAATCGTCGTCAAGAGATTTGGAAGTTGCACTTGGAAAAGGAAATTCTGTTTTGTTGAAACCAACCAAACTTGATGAATACAGAATTGTTTTGAAACGCGGGCAGGCGTTTAAGTCTTTTGAAGTTAATCTTATAAGAAACATTTTGGAAGAGATGACGGAACTTTCCTCGTTAGGAATCGACAATGCTATATACTTACAAAAACTGCAAAGTGTTGTGATTGAAAAAGCGCTTATTAATTCAATCACTGATGTTGCATCCGACACAATCATTGGAATTATATCTATGCTGGAAAGGTGGTCGGCGCGAACTTATGAAGGGGCAAATGTTGCCATGGGTGTTTTTGTGAATTTGGCAACTCTTGCAGAAGAAAAATCAACAGTTTCGTATGCTGAAATAATGAATCACGATTTTTATGCAAGACTAACTGATGGTATGTCGTGCTTTGTGGAGTTTGATAGACGTGGGTTTCTTTTGACTTACACAAATTTAAAAAACACCAAATCTGCGCCAACAATTTCTCCTTACATTTTCGACCGCGTGGCAAGAAGTTGTAATGATAAGCGCGTGGGAATTGTGCTTACAGTGAGAGGCGACATCCTAATTTTCTATGCACGCCAACTTATGTTCGCAAAAAGAAACGGAAAGTGGTGCGTTTATTCTCATGACGAGATTATTAGACTTCTTTATAACAATGTTTCCTACACAGCAAAACAAATTCGTCGTGCAATCTATAACACTGCGCTGGACTGCTCGTTTGGCTATATGGGTGCTTGCATAGTTTATTTAAATAAAGATAAAACCATGGATGCTTTAAAATTTATTGATGTTGCTGACATAATTTCGGAACCGCATTTTGAAATGAAAAAGCAGTTGGAACTTGAAGAAGCATCGAAACTTTACAACTTGCAAACAGCAAAAGCAATTCAAGAAAAATTTGATTGCAACCATGAAGAGTATATGCTTAAAAACAATTGCGTAAAATCAAGGTCGATAAGAAAAATTGTTGCAGGTAAAAAACTTTATGAACTTGACAGAAAACTTTTGGAAGATTTGGTTTCCATTGACGGCGCGACGATTGTTGATTTTGACGGAACGATTATTGCTGTTGGTGCTATCATTAAAATTGAAGCGGGAAGTTTAGGCGGTGGTAGGCTTGCTGCCACAAAAAGCATGGCAAAATATGGTGTTGGAATTAAGGTTTCGCAAGATGGAATTATGCTTGGATATAGCGCCGATAAGCATGGAAAAGTTAAACAAATTTTCAATGTCGGCTAAAATTCTTATTTTTAAAAAAAGTAAAAAACGCCAAAATTTAGGCTAAAATTTTGTAAAAAACATGAAAAAAAGTGTGTTTTTCGAGGTTTTAGCCTTATTTTTGTTTGTTTATAATTAAAAATAATCAACTTTAAAAGGGTTGATTTTTTTGCTGGTATGTGGTAAAATATATGCGTCAGTCAGACAAATGGTCGCGTGTTATCGACTACCGATGACACGAGGAAAGTCCGAGCATCAAAAGAACAGGGTGCTAGTTAACGGCTAGTGAAGGCGACTTTAAGGATAGTGCAACAGAAATAGACTGCCAAGTTTTCTTGGCGATGGTGGAAAGGTAGGGTAAGAGCCTACCGAAAGTTTGGTGACAAACTTTGCTCTGTAAACCCCACCCGATGCAAGGTTAAGTTTAGGCGACGGCGTTCTTTCCTGCCTAACAAAAATACCGCTTGATTTTGTTGGTGACAGCAAAACTAGATAGATGACCATTTGAAACAGAACTCGGCTTACAGTCTGGCTGACAATTTAAAGGTGGGCGACCATCTTTTTTTGTTTAAAAATTTTTTATTAGACAAAAATTATCTTATGAGAAAGGAAGAAATAAATAAACTTAAAACCACCATATTAAATCGTGTTAGATTTCATGCGCCGATTTGCTTTGACTCTGAGATTGACAGAACAATTCTTTTTAATTGTGGCGTAAATTTGAATTATCCAATTTTTGTTTATAAAAACGCGTTGACAAAGGAGGTTTTAAAAGCGTTTTATGAGGCAAGTTTTGAGGCTGACTTTAACTTGTTAATTCCTTTGTCTAATGTGCAAAACAAACAGGAAAAATATTTAAAGAAAATTAAAAACCTCGTGGTCTTTGGCGACAATGCACCGCTTTCTTTTATCACTATGATAAATAAACTTAACATTAATTATCCAGCAAGTTGTAACTATGATTTAAAGTTCAAAGAAAAATTTTTTAAGGTTAATAATGAAATTCTGAATCCTACTTACAAGGAATTTTCTTTGCAAAGAGATGTTGTTATAGATGATGTTCAAGTGGAGTATAAGGAATTTCTTTTAAATGGTAATAATATTTATGTAAAACTCAAAAATAATAAAAAAAGTGAGAAAAAATTAAAAATTTCTTTAAATTTTCCGTTAAAAAGAGGATATTTTCTGTTTAAGCGCTTAAATCGTTGCGTTAAAATTGAAAATTTACAAAGTAAAGAAATGATGTATTTTTCCTTTATTTGCCCTTGTGCCAAAATGAGTTTTTCGGCAGTGGACGGCTTGGATAACTCTTCATATTCCACCATTTATTTGGAGTTTAATTTGACGCTTAAACCTAATGAGGAAAAGAGTTTATTCTTTTTGATGTCTAACAAAAAATTTCCTCTTAAGACTGATAAAGAATTTGATGAGTTATTTGAAATTGCTATAAATAAAAGTAAAGAGATTTTCGATTTAAAAGTTAAAACCAAGGATGCAAAATTTGACCAATTTTTTAACAACACTTTGCCTAAAAAAATTTGGCTTAATTGGAGTAATTTTTGCGAGGATGAAAGGCTAGTTAAAAAGTATGAAACGCTTAGAAGATTATTTATTAGAGGTAAGGATAAAATTTGCTTTGTCCCTTTTAAAGAAATTGGGCTTAAAGAACTTGGAATATTTAACGGAGAGTATTATAAGAAAATTCTAATAAGTTTTGGTAATGAAAAATATTTACAAGTTGGAAAAACAAAATTTTTTAATATAACAAATATAAATAAAAAATCGCTTTCAAAACGCGATGCGATTTACCTTTCATTTGCATGAAAAGTGTGTTTGTAATACTAGTTGTTAAATTTTTAAAAACCAAAAATTGATGTTTTTAACCTTAAAAACGCATTTTTATTTGAAAAAAAGTGCGTTTTTCTTTATTTTTTGCTTTGTTTTTTGTTTTAATTTGGATTTTTTTAATTATTTTTAAAAATTTTATGAGCGCCATAAATCTGAAAATCGCACAATTTAATTTTTGATGTGCTGTAGACTTTAAAATATTTTAATTAATTTTAATAATTTATTGTGTTTTGATTTTTATTTATGTTATAATATGCAAAGATGGAAAGTAGGCAAAGAATTCCGCTTGCAGAAAGAATGCGAGCAAAATCTCTTGACGAATTTGTTGGGCAAGAGCATATTGTGGGCAAAAATAAAATGCTGACACGTGCAATCGCAACAGGTAATGTTGGGAGTATGATTTTTTATGGTCCACCTGGAACAGGTAAAACAACGCTTGCTAACATCATTGCAAAAATGATGGACGCAAACATTGAGAAGTTGAATGCTGTTTCAAGTGGGGTTGCCGATGCTAAAGCCATCATTGAAAGAGCACGCTCGAATAAAGCGATGTTTAATAAGGATACTTATCTTCTTTTGGATGAATGTCACAGGTGGAACAAAGCGCAAAGTGATTGTGTTTTGCAGGCGATTGAAGAGGGGAGCATATATTTCATTGGTTCGACCACGGAAAATCCTTACACCAGTATGACGCGTGCGATTGTTTCGAGGTGTTCCATTTTTGAATTTAAAAAGATAAGCGAAAAGGATGTTGTCAAAGTTTTGAAGCGTGCCCTCAGTGATAAGGAAAATGGGCTTGGGCTTATTGATATTGACATGAGCGAAGAGGTGACTAAGTATTTAGCATTTGCTTCTAACGGCGATGTTAGAACGGCGCTTAATGCTTTGGAACTTGCAGTTAATTCCACCAAAATGGGAAAGGACAAGCGTTTGCACATAACAAAGGAAGATGTTTCAGAGTGTTTGAATAGGCGACCTCTTTCCATTGATGAAAGTGGTTATTATGACTATCTTTCCGCCTTTTGCAAAAGTTTGCGAGGTTCTGACACTGAGGCGGCGCTATATTACAGTCAGCGTTTGATTCAGGCGGGTGTTGACCCTCTGATTATTGCTAGGCGTATGATTGCGCACGCATCTGAAGATATTGGAATGGCAGACTCAAACGCACTTTTAATGGCGTGCTGTGCGATGTTCGCAGTGGAAAAAATTGGACCACCTGAGTGTTATTTAAATTTGTCGCACGCAATAATTTACTTATGTGAAGCCGAAAAATCAAACAGTGTTTACATGGCGATGAGTTTGGCGGAAGAAGATGCTAAAAACGCACGAGAGGACCAAGTGCCAAATCACTTAAAAAACCATCCAAGCACCAATGATGATGGTCATGGAAAATATAAATATCCACATAACTATGGCGGATATGTTGCTCAGCAATATATGCCTGACAGTTTGAAAGACAGGGTATACTATAAGCCAAGCGCAAATGGCAAAGAGAAAAATTTAATAAGAAAGAAATTCAGTAAGAATATATCTAAAAAGGGAGAGAATTAAAATGTTTGGACGAAGAGCAGACGGAAAAAGAGTTAAAGATTTGATGATTATTGAAAAGGCTTTGCCTTACTTTATGCCGATGAGAATTGACGGTGTGAATTTATATAAGCAAGAGGTAAAATGCAAGACCATTGATGATTTCATTATGAAAGAAAGACAGGAAACTGGCGTGCATTTCACATACACCGAAATTTTGATTGCTGCATGTGTTAGGATGCTTTATGAAAGACCTAAGGCTAATAGGTTTATTATGAACTGCCAAATTTATCAGAGAAATGAAATCACTGTTTCTATGAGCATTAAACCAAAACTTACTGATGATTGTGACGAAGTGACGCTTAAGTTCCACTTCACAGGAAGAGAAAATATTTATGAAGTGAAAAAGATTGTGGATGATGAAATAAAAAGAAATGTGCAGTCGGCGAATGAAGCGCAAGAAACCACAAAAGCAGCGAAATTTCTTGGAAAACTTCCTTATTGGATGTTTAAGGTTGCCATGAAGATTATTAGATTTTGTGATAGGTATGGTCTTCTTCCAAAATCGCTTATTGATGTCAGCCCATTCCACACAAGCATCTTTATAACCGATCTGAAAAGTATTAAACTTGATAAAGTTTATCATCATTTATATAACTTTGGAACAACCACTATTTTTGGCGCGCTTGGAAAAGTTAAATATGTGCCTGTTAGTGACAGGTACGGACAAATTACAACCGAAAAAATTGTGGACATCGGTTTAACTTTGGATGAAAGAGTGGCTGATGGATTGTATTACGCAAATTGCATTAAACTTCTTTTAAAATATCTTGAAAACCCAGAGTGCTTGAAGCAAAGTTTGAGCGAGGCAGAAGTTATTGATAAAGCAAAGAAAAAACAAGAGAGAAAGGAAAAGCGCTTAGCCAAGAAAAAGGCAAAGCAAGAAAAGAAAGACAAAATTGTGAAAATAAATGATGTTGCATAAATAAAACGAGAAATTTTCTCGTTTTTTTATTTGGTATTTCTGTGAAAAGGTCATCTCCACGCAGGCGTTTGGAGTTTGACAATCATCTTGATAGAATTGGAAAATCTTATTAACGACTGAATAATTTATTTTCAAGTAAAAAATGTTTTAAAAACGCGAATAAAGGGATAAAATGTCGAAAAGTGCAATGTTGCAGTCAATTTGACAGCATAATGACGGCAAAAATAAATTTAATTGTAAAATATTGTAAAATCTTAGAAAAATTATTGGCATATAATTTGACTATGTCAATTTTATTTCTTTATAATTTCTCATGTTTTGCAAAGGAGAAGATTATGAAAGAAAATTGTTGGACAAAAACATTGCTTGAAACTTACAGATATTTGGAGAATATTGCTGGCGCGATTGATAAAATTGTTATGAAAACTGCACTCAATTCCTTTCATTTTTGCCGTGAGGAAAACAATAATGTTTATAACATTTCCAATAAAATTATTGACCTTGCGGACAGAAAGGTCACTTTGATTAACCTTAAAATAATCATTGATAATGTGCTTATGGAAATTCCTGAAAGCGATGCAAAACTTTTGATTGAGAGGTATTTTGAAAATGTTAAGTGTCGCGTTATGGCAGAAAAACTAAATGTGAGCATGAGAACACTTTTCAGAAAACTTACAAGTGCGGAAAATAATTTCACTAAGAAACTTGTTGCCAACGGCTACACGGACGCAAGACTCAACTCATTTCTTAAAAAAGAAAAGTGGATTTTGAATTTCTATGACCAAGTTGCAAATAAGGATGAAAATTTAAATATGCGAACAGACCTTGCCTATCAAACCAAAATTTTGGAACTTGTTTAATTTAAGTCGCTGTCATCAAACTCGAAATAGTCGTCATGCTGGATTTTTCTTATTGCCTTTTTCTCAGTTTTCCTTTTTTGCTTTGTTGGTTTCTTCACAAGGAAAAAGAGAATGAAAATGCTGGGAACTGTTATGGCAATTATCAAAAGCACCTTTGTGCCAGTGGATAGGTTGGAAAACGAGGTCGAAGAATTTCCTAAAACTTCCTCACTTACTTCTTCAAAAGTCTCATTGTTTATTGTTATCTCTGGAGGAGTGGCAACCACTTCGGAATAGATGTAGCCTCTGACTATCTCGCCATTGAGGTTAGTGCTGGCGTAGTACCATGTGTTTCCGCGACTAGAAACTTCTTCGCCTTCCATTTCGCCATAAAAATTAAAAACGGTGTCCTCTTCAATATCAGCAAGACTTGTGCTTGACGAGTTGGGATTTTCATAGAGAGAATATGCCACATAGTTTGTGAAAGTGGAGTTTAAGTAAGGTGAGCTTGGAGTGCCTTGCATTAAAGTGACATCGTCTTTTTTAACAAAACCGATTAGGTCTTTGTAGGTCACTTGATAAAATTCTCCCTCCACCGATATCACACTGACGAAATAGGAATAAGGCAGTTTGAAAAGTCCGCTTGCCGAACTTAAAGAGGAGTAAAAATAGACTTCGCTGTTTTTTACTTTTCCATATATATTATCTTCTGCACTTGTGAAATTTAATTCTGCAAACGTAAGAAAAAGAAGTGCAATTAAAATTAAAAATATTTTTTTCATAACTCAATTTTAAACCTTATCAAAGGATTTTTCGGAAGAGAAATATGTCTATATTTTTGTTTTAGTATATTTTTTTGTAAAAAGGAGGAAAGTTGGATAATTTAGTTTTAAACATCTTGAAAATTGAAGAAGAAATCAAAAATCGCAAAAAATTGCCTTATTTTCGCTATAATAAAGGAAAAAAAGTGCATAAAAAGCAAATTTTGTTTCATAAATGCCAAAAAAGAAACCGTTGGGTGTTTGGAGGAAACCGCTCTGGCAAAACCGAATGTGGCGCCATGGAAGTGGTGTTTTTGGCGCTTGGCACTCATCCATACAAAAAGAATAAGCAAACAGAAGGGTGGGTGGTTTCACTTTCACGGCAAGTTCAACGCGATGTTGCGCAAAGAAAAATTTTGGAGTATCTTCCGCCATATTCCATAGAAAAAATTGTTATGCTTTCTGGAGGTCAGGGAAGTGCAGAAAGCGGGATTATTGATTTTATTTTGGTGAGAAATGAACTTGGTTCGATAAGTAAAATTGGCTTTAAATCGTGCGACCAAGGACGAGAGAAATTTCAGGGTGCAAGTTTAGATTATGTTTGGTTCGATGAAGAACCTCCTTATGATATATACCTTGAATGTCGTATGCGAGTTTTAGATAGGTGTGGGGAAATTTTTGGCACGATGACGCCGTTAAAAGGGCTTACTTGGGTTTATAACACAATTTATTTAAATGAGCATGATGACGAGGAAGTCTGGTATGAGCAAATGGAGTGGGCGGATAACCCGTTTCTATCTCAAGAGGAGGTTGACGGCATGACAAAGAGTATGTCAAGTGAAGAACTTGAAGCAAGGCGATATGGGAAATTCATGGCAACAAGTGGGCTTGTTTATTCTGAGTTTGACGAAAATGTTCATGTGATTGAACCTTTTCTTGTTCCAAGCGAGTGGCAGGACAATATCTCCATCGACCCTGGGCTTCACAATCCGCTTTCTGCGCATTTCTATGCTGTCGATTACGACGATAATGTGTATGTGGTGGCTGAACATTTTGAGGCGGAAAAGGATGTTTCCTATCATGCAAACAAAATTAAAGAAATTGCAGACAGGCTAAATTGGAAAAGAACCTCCTCTGGCAAACTTTCTGCACTCATCGACCCTGCTGCCAGTCAGCGCACGCTTTCCAGTGAAAAAACTGTGGTCGAACTTTTTAATGAAAATGGAATTTTGGTTAACACAAAAGTGAATAAGGATATGTTTTCAGGCATTGCAACCGTTAAATCTTACTTAAAATCGGCAGACGGCAGAGTTAAACTTTATATTTTTAAAAATTGCGTCAATTTGATTCGAGAATTTAAGTCGTATTGGTGGGGCGAAGGAGATAATCCAGTGAAGAAGGATGACCACTCTCTTGACGAACTTCGATATTACCTCATGACAAAGCCAAGAAACACTTATAAACCTAAAAAAACAGAAATACAAAAGGATAAGGAGCGATTAGCAAGAAAATTGAGATTTTTAAAGTAATATTTTATTTTTTTAAATAATTTATAAATCTATTTGGAAAAATAAAGGTAAATGTGGTAAAACTATATAGAGAGGGAAAAATGAAAAAATCTATATCCATTTTTATCAGTTTACTTCTTTGCCTTCCACTTCTTTTATGTGGTGCTTTTTTTGTGTTTAACATTAACTTTGCTAAGGCAGAGGAAATTGTTGTACCTTTATATAATAATAATGATTTTATTCGAACAATAAATGAATATAATTCAACAGGAGGTGCAACCCGCACTTATATCTTACAGGAAGATATTGATGTTTCCAGTTTAGATGGGAAAATAACTGGCATGTTTGGAACGGCAAGTCTCCCTTTTGCTGGAACATTTGACGGAAATGGCCACACGATTTCTAATTTAAATATAAATATAACTTTAACAGCTGACAGCAACACATTTTTATATGCTGGGCTTTTTGGTTATACAAATGGTGCAACAATCAAAAACTTACATATTTCTGGCTTAAATATAACAATTAATGGTGAAGCAAACAACAGCCTCTCATCTGTTTATGCAGGGCTTGTGGGCTTTGCAAGTAACACAACGATAAGCAACACACAAATTTCTGGGAATTATAGTGTTGATGTGCCTAAATCGGACGAACTAACATTTGGTGGGCTTGTTGGTCAGGCAAACAACACCACAATAGAAAATTGCTACATAACTTCTTCTATGTCTATCGATGTTATTGAAGGTTACACTGAGGATAATGAGGCAATTGCTGGTAATTTTAATATGCTTACATATGGTGGCTTGGTTGGACAAATGAACAATTCAACATTAAAAAATGCTATTGTGCGTCCAACAAGCGCGATTAATTTGAATCTTTCAAACATCTATCGAACCACGTCTGTTATTGGCGGTGTGGTTGGAAATCTAAATTCTTCAAGTGTTCAATTTGTGCTTGGTGCGCAAAACTTAAATGTTGATATCGACGAAAATTATAACGGAAACACATTTATAGGCGGAATTGCAGGATATTTAAGCCAAGGCGAAACACAGATCATCAACTCTATATATGACGGCGTTTTAACAATTGACGACGGAAGTGGGAATGCTTCAATTGGCTATTTAGGAGGCTATATTTCTTCGCCTGCGCCAAGTTCTTATAATTTAAGTTATGACTATTATTATAGACCTCAAAACAGCACATATAACGCTTTTGGCTATTATGGAAACTATTCGTTAAGAGATAACGAAGCGTATATTATTTCGCAAAGTGTGAGAGCAAATTCGACCAACTATTTTGAGGATAAAGATTGGAACGAACTTTATGGCGATTGGAACTTTACCGATGATTTCATTATAAGAAACAATGTGATTTATCTTCAAGCGTTTGAAGACAATTTCACTCTTCGCACGGAAGTGGATGAGTTTATTTCCATAACAGAACCGATTAATGATGTTGATGAAAGCGGTGCGGAAATTAATTTTAGATATGGCGACACAGCGTCGTTCAGTTTCCAATTTTCCAACATCGAGTCTGGAGTTTCTGATGAAACATTTTCAAACTACTATGAACTAACAAACATCACGCTTGATAAGCAAAACGGCAGTGAAACGGTGGTGACTTTCTTTGAGCAGGCAAATGCAAGTGGTGAAGGAACACATCTTGAACCAAGAGTCACCAGCAATTTTCCAAATATAACAGCGGAATATGATGAGGATACTGAAACCTACACCATAACCATCAATGGCATAACCATGAACTATGCTGGCACGTATTCGGTGAATATTGAGCCAATTCACTTCACGGGGAATTTTGAATATCGCTTGTTCGACGAGGAAGGTCAACTTGATAATGAAAGTGACGAGATGAAAACAGAATGTTATGTTTATTACACCAACGGCGAAAACAGAAATGATCCTTCCGTTCAAATCAGAGATATGGTTTATGGAAACCGTTATTCCATTTCCACATCCGCTCGCACAAATTCACTTTATTCTTTCACTGGCTGGTGCATTGTGCACTATGACGACGAAGGAAATGAGACTTCAACTGAAGAAATTGCAGGGGCAACAAACAGAGATTTATCTTTCACATTTGGGCAAGGTGTTTTCACCGATAATTTCACAGTTTATGCTAGATATGACTATAACGCTTGCAATTTCAACTTCATCTTAGGCGATGGAATTGAGCAGATTGTGCTTTCAAGTCGAGGTGAGCCTATCACCACAACCGACACAACTGTTCCACTTTTAAAACAATTAACAAGCATAACTATGGATGTTTATGTGAGGCCAAACTCAAGTTTTGATGTTCAAAGATTTATGGACAGTGTGAACACGTTTGATTTGGAAAATCCAGAGGCTGGTTTTTGCGCGCTTGTGGAAAATTATCCTATCACACTGGAAGATGGCACCACACAATATCAATTCACTTTAAACCTTAACAATTTAAGCACCGACAATGAGGACAGTTTCACATTAACCTTCAACACCGAAGAGGTTCACACAACAGATTGGACTCTTGTTTGGATTCTCGTCGGTTCAATCGGTGGCGGACTTCTTCTTATCGGCGGAATCATTTTAATTGTTTTCTTGGTTAAACGCCGTGGCGGAAGAGGTGGCGGTGGTTCACTTAAAAAATCTTCTTATAAAAATATGTATTATTAATAAAAATATTTGAAAATCGCTTGACTTAAAGTTAACTCCAACTTGTATAATGCTTCTAGAAAATGCTAGGAGGGGAAAATGAAAAAACTTGTTGTTTATTATTCATACACTGGAAACACAAAAAAACTTGCAAAAATAATTGCAGAGAAAATTGGCGCGGAAACACTTGAGATTGAAACTGAAACGCCATATTCAGACGACTATGATTTGGTGGTGGAAAATGCCAAGGTGGAGATACGAAAAAAAGCGACTCCAAAACTTATACCACTTAAAACGAATGTCGATGATTATGATTTGATTGTTTTGGGAACACCTGTTTGGTGGTATTCAATGGCACCAGCAACTCGATCCTTCTTAACTGAAAATGCTTTGAAAGATAAAAAGGTTTATGTTTTTGCCACAAACGGAGGTTGGCTTGGGCATACTTTTGAAGATATTAAAAAAATGTGTCCGAATGCTAAGTTTGAAGAGATGTTGAATGTTGAATTTGACGAAGATGTTATGCGAACGAGCGAGAAAAAAGTGGAAGAATTTATAAATAAGATAAAGGCTTAGCTTAAATCTAAGTTATAGGGTAATGTTTCGGCATTATCCTTTATTTTTTCGATTTTAAAACCAAAAGAGGACATAAAACCGTGAAAAATTTGAAGATTTTTGTGGCGGAGCGAAAAAAAGTTGAAAAAAGATAAATTTTTTTTGAAAAAGTGTTGACAAAGG
>ERZ1643247.1546-NODE-1546-length-20688-cov-42.176368_pt1 | contig 20688 bp, 21 predicted proteins | sample MGYA00579264_ERZ1643247 | MGnify/ENA primary metagenome ERZ1643247 (study PRJEB29033, sample SAMEA4952262) | chicken gut metagenome | biome: Broiler Chicken; feature: Gastrointestinal Tract; material: Caecum | place: Ireland | collected 2018 | study: Broiler... | reverse complement strand
GCGCCGAAGATCTGCGCGGGCGGGCCCTGTTCGGCGATCTTTCCGCCGGCCATGAACAGCACGCGGGTCGCGACCTCGCGCGCAAATCCCATTTCATGCGTGACGATGACCATTGTCATCCCTTCATCCGCAAGCTCTTTGATGAGCGCAAGCACCTCACCGACCATTTCGGGGTCGAGGGCGGATGTCGGCTCGTCGAATAGCATAACCTTCGGATTCATTGCAAGCGCGCGCACGATGGCGATGCGCTGGCGCTGGCCGCCGGACAGGGTGGACGGATACACCTTTGCCTTATCGGCGAGGCCGATGCGCGACAGCAGCTGCATGGCGCGCGCCTCCGCCTCCTCTTTGACCTGCTTTTTGCTCCGGATCTCCACCTCTGGAGCAGTGTTCTGCTTTTCAGAATCGCCTTTTTTATGAAAAACTTGCCGGAAGCGGGCGCGGCGGATGTCCTGCATAGCGACGTGGATGGGCGCGAGCGTGATATTGTCGAGCACGTTCATGTTATTGAACAGGTTGAACTGCTGGAACACCATGCCCATGCGGCGGCGCTGGAGGTTGATGTCCACCTTCAGGTCGCACAGGTTATTGCCCTCGAAGAAGACGTAACCGTCCGTCGGGTCCTCGAGCACGTTCAGGCAGCGCAAAAAAGTGCTCTTGCCGCCGCCCGAAGGGCCAATGATGGCGACCTTTTCGCCGGGGTACACCTTTTCGGAAATATCGTCGAGGACGACGAGATCGCCGTAGCGCTTGGTCAGGTGCTGCACCTCGATGAGGGCGTCCGGGTCGACCGGCTCGACGGGCGTCTTCTCCGTCTTGGCGAATTTGGGTTTTTGAACCTTCGTCCGCGCCTGTTCGGCGGCGGACAGCGTTTCAGCGCCTTTCACTCTTGCGCAACCTCCTTTCGACTAAGCGGATGATGACGGTAAAAATAATCACGATCACAAGATAGACCAACGCCAGAAAAATATAAGGGAGAATGATCTTGTAGTCGTTGGAGGCCAGCGAACTGAACGCAACCGTCAAATCGGTCGTTCCGACGTAGCCGGCGACGGACGTATCCTTCGTAATGGCGATCAACTCGTTGCCGAGAGTCGGAATAACATTTTTGATCGCCTGCGGAAAGACGATCTTAAGCATCGTCGTCGCAAACGAGAGGCCGAGCGTGCGGCCCGCCTCCGTCTGACCGATGTCGACGGAGAGGATGCCGCCGCGCATGATCTCCGAGACATACGCGCCGCTGTTGAGGCCGAACACGATGACAGATTCCCAAACGCCGGGGATATTCAGCTGCAGCGGCAGGAAGATAACAAAATGAAAAACAAGCAGCTGCACGACGATCGGCGTGCCGCGAAAGAGCGTCGTATAGACGTCGCCCACGACCGCAAATACGCGCGCGACCTTGCTGCGCGTACCCGCGACATGGATCACGGCGACAAGCGTGCCCAAAACGATACCGATGACCAAGCCTACGAGGGCAATGATCAGGGTGTTTTGCAGCCCCTGTAAGACGAGCTTATAGCCGTCATACGTTATAAATTGTTGGTAAAAGCTCTCCCACATCTGCGTCAACCGTTGATGCCGTTTACGGCCTCGGCAAGGGTAAATTTATCGCCGACAACGACGCGCAGCCTTGCACCCGCGAGGTCTTGCACGGCAAGGCCGATCGAATTATACTGTTTGATCTCCGCAAACACGTCAGCAAAGCCTTTGAAATCTTCGCCCATCGTGCCGCTGTTATCGCCGGCAAGATAGGTGTAACCCGTCTGGCCGGTAGCCGCGCCGGCGATCTCGCCCGTGAGCGTGTTCAGCACGGCGACAACGTCTTCTTTGGTCTTGCATTCGTCAAACGCGGTGTCGTCGGAAAGCACGGCGACGCGCTGCGCGGCGTTGTAGTAGCTGTCCGTAAAGGAAACGGCCTCCGCACGGTTGGGCGTGACCGTCAAGCCAGCCATGCCGATGTCGGCCTGGATACCGTCCGGCTGCACGGCGGTGCCGTCTTCACTGTCGCCGGAATAATCGGAGCCTGAAACGGTCGGGATGACCGATTCGAACTTCATGTGACGAATGACGAGCGTCTTGCCGAGCGCATCGGCAAACAATTTAGCGATGTGCATATCGATGCCCGCAAAATACGCGCCCTGAAAATACTCGAACGGGGCAAACTCCGCATTGGTCGCCACCACGAAATAATCGGCGCGATCGGCCCCCGCAGGGACTTCCGTAAGGACTTCGCCCAAGTTTTCTGCGGTGCCGTCTGCTTCAGCATCAAACAATTCATCGATCGTGACGCCACCCAGCCCCTCTTCACTCTTAAGATCGGCGATATAGCCGTTGATCGTCTCAGTCAGTTCGCTGCCCTTCGGAAGAATAAAAGCGTATTCTTCTTCCGTCAGGTCGATCTCGATGATCTTGACTGAAGCGCTGCCGCTGCAAGCGACCGCCGATACCGCCATGACCGCGACCATCAGCGCGGAGAGTACGGCAACCAGAAACTTTTTCATACTGTACCTCTGAAAATAGTACTTGCAGCGACCGGGCGCCCCTCCGACCATAGTCCGAACCGGGCCGCCGCCCGCTTTCCGAAAAAAACGAACAGACTCGTCCCGCTCCCGCTGCAGCGAATTTATCATAGCATTTCATGCCCGAAAATGCAATCGTTTTTTCGCTAAAATTTTATTTTTATACATAATATACGCGAATGCGCGCAAAAAACAGCTTACGCACCGCCCTTTTCAGACATCCTGCGCAGCATATGCTCGGCAAAGGCGCCCGCCACGTTGACGCCCGTCACCCGCTCCGCCTCATTGAACATGGCGTTGGAATTGACCTCGCAGACATACGGCACGCCGCCCTCGTCCAGCAGATCCACCCCGCAGTAATCGAGGCCGAGCACCGCCGCACAGCGCTCTGCCGCTTCCGAAAAGGCAGGCGGCAGGCTGACCGCCTCGCCGTGGCCGCCCCGCTCGACATTGGAGCGGAAATCTCCTTCGTTTTTGCGGCGCATGCAGGCGATCGCCCGCCCGCCGACGACGAGGACGCGGTAGTCCTCCCCCGGCTTACCGACAAACTTTTGATAGAGATGGGGCGTCAGCTTGAACGCCTCCGCCGCGGCGCGTGTCTCCGCTGCGTTGCGGCAGAGGCGGACGCCGTCCCCCCAGCTGCCAAAACTCTGCTTGGCGACGAGCGGATAACCGAGCTTTTCGCCGACGGCGCGCACATATTCCTCGCTCACTTCGGCATCCGCATAATAACAGAGGGGGGCGGGCAGCGTGTCCGGCAGGCGCACCCCGCTCCCCGCGAGAGCGATGCAGGTGAGCATCTTGTCGTCGCACGCCTCCACCGCCGCCGCACGGTTGAAGAGGCGGACGCCGCTCCCCTCCAACATGCGGGAGAGATATTTGTCCTTATCGAGATAGACGACAAAATCCGGGCGACGCGCGAGGAAAAGTTCCCCTCCCCGGACGGCGCACGGAAAGCCGCCGTTTTTGACGATCTCGGCGCCGACGCCGCGCGCGCGCAGCTCTTCGGCAATGCGCTCGGCCTGACGGAGCATGGCGGGCGCACGGATATAGGCATTGACCAGGATCACGGCATCCGGCATGATCTTTCCTCCTTGGATGCGGAAAATACGACGGCGCCGATCTGTGATCGGCGCCGGAAAGGTTCGGCCGTTCAGTTTTCGACGCGGATGACGCTGTTCACCTGCACGATCCCGTCGAGAGCGGCGATCTTTTCCACCGCACGGCGGACGGAAAATTCGCTCGTCGTGTGGGTGATGAGGATCACGGGGATGCCGTCCGACTCTCCCTCCGCCACGCGGTCGGGATCTTCACCCTTTTGGATAAAGTCGACGATACTGATGTTGTACTTGGCAAACACGCCCGCAACTTTGGCGAGGACGCCGGCGCGGTCATGCGCGGTAAAGCGGATATAATAGCGGCTCTGGAAATCGGTCACATAGCGCACGCCCTTTTCCGCCAACTGCGTATTTTTAAAGGTCGCGTACTTGTGATCGGCATGGGTCGCCGCATAAATAATGTCCGAGACGATCGCGCTGCCCGTCGGGAGCGAACCGGCGCCGCGGCCGTAGAGCATGATGTCGCCCACGCTGTCCCCCTGCAGAAAGACGGCATTGAAGCTGTCGTTGACGGAGGCGAGCGGGTGATCTCTGCGGATGAATGCGGGATGCACGCGCACCTCGATGCGCCCTGCTCCGTCGTTTTTGCCGATCGCGAGGAGTTTTAAGACGTAGCCCAGCTCTTCGCCGTAGGCAATATCCTTGGAGCTGATGCCCGTGATCCCCTCGCGGTACACCTTATCCAGAGGTACTTTGGTGTGAAATGCGAGGCTGGAGAGGATGGAGAGCTTATAGGCCGCATCGAATCCCTCGACGTCTGCCGTGGGATCCTTTTCGGCATAGCCGAGCGCCTGTGCATCCTTGAGCACGGAAGCATAGTCCAGCCCCTCGCGCGTCATGCGGGTGAGGATATAGTTGGTCGTACCGTTGATGATGCCCGTCAGCGTATGCACGACGTTCGCCTGCATGCCGTCGATCAGGGTGCGGATAATGGGGACACCGCCCACGCAGCTCGCCTCGAAGTAGAGGCCCGCGTTGGTGCGGCGGGCAGCCTTTTCCAGCTCGTACCAATATTTGCAGAAGAGTTCCTTATTGGAGGTGACGACCGTCTTGCCGCTGTGCAGCGCCGCGAGGACAAAGCTCTTGGCGGGCTCGACGCCGCCGATGACCTCGACGACGATATCCACGTTGGGATTGCTGACCACCTCGGCGATGTTATCGGAAATTTTGCTCTCCTCGATGCCGAGATCGAGCGCGCGCTGGCGGTTGAGCTCCAGGACGCTCTCCACCGTGATGTCGATGTTCTGCGTGCGACGGTAAAATTCTCTGTGCTCGGTGAGGATCTTATAGGTTCCTCCGCCGACCACGCCGAGGCCGAGTATTGCAACGCCGACACTTTTCATTTTTTGCCCTCCGTACTGTTCAGATCGTATAGATATTTGAGACCCTGCAGCGTGAGGAGTTTGTCCACATGATCGATGCAGGATATTTCGCTGGCGATGATCTCGCTGAATCCGCCCGTGGCGACCACTTTGATGTCGGGAGACTTCATCTCGCGCTTCATCTTTTTGACGATGTAATCGACCAGCCCCGCAAAGCCGAACACGAGCCCTGCCTGCATATTGGTGGTCGTATTTTTGCCGATGACCGATTTCGGGATCTCGATCTCGACGCGCGGCAGCCGCGCCGTGCCCGAGACGAGCGAATCCATCGAGCTGCGAATGCCCGGGGCAATCGCACCGCCGATAAATTCGCGCTGTTCGTTGACGGCGTTAAAAGTCGTCGCCGTGCCGAAATCGATGACGATGACGGGAGCGCCGTACTTTTTGATGGCGGCGACATCGTTGACGATGCGGTCGGCGCCCATCTCCCGCGCGTTGTCGATGCGCAGGTTGTGCTCCGTCTTCAGCCCGGCGCCGACCATGAGCGGTTCCACGCCGAGATAACCCGCGCACATGTGCGTGATGGTGTAATTGAGAGAAGGGACGACGGAAGAAATGATCGCGCCGTCGATCGAATCGGGGTGGATCCCTTTGACCGCAAGCATATCGATGAACGCCGTGCCGTACTGGTCGCTCGTGCGCTTGAGTTCGGTGGCGACGCGGAAGCTGACGGCGAGCTCGTCGCCGTCAAAGATGCCGTACTTGATATTGGTGTTGCCGACGTCGATGCAGAGGATCATAATTCCGTACCCCGGTGATTTATTCTTGCCGTGCTTTGCGGGGCTCCTCTTTCCGCCCCTCTTCCGCCGCCTGCTCCTTTGCGGGCGCGGCATTGACCGACTTTTTCTGAACCGAACGGCCGACGACGCGGGCGACGGTATAAATTGCGGGCGAGAGCACCGCGTTGATGATGAATTCCGCGACGAAGTTCCAGCCCGCCAGGACGATGATGACGAAATAGACGACGGAAGCGTCGCTGCCGACCGTACCCATAAAGCCGCCGATGGTACCGCTCATGAGCAGGCAACCCACTACGAAGATGCCCGTATTGCAGACGGGCGCCGCGAGCGAGGCGACGATGACGCCGGCATATTCGTTTTTGCGGGCGATCAGCCTGTACAAAAGCCCCGGCACGAGGCCGGCCGCCGTGCCTTTGAGCAGACAGAGCGCGATGGTCGCCGCCGGATTCGCCGCAAACAGATATTGCGTGAACGGATCGGACATCACCCCCATCACGATGGTGATGACGCCGAAGAGTAAGCCGAGAAAAGCGCCCGCGACCGGGCCGAGCATGACCGCGCCGATCACGATCGGGACGAGCACAAAGGAAAGAGATGTGCCGCCGATGCGGATGTTGCCGCCCCACAATTGCAGGACGATGATCAGCGCTACCAACACAGCCAAAAAGGCGATGTTGCGCGAAGTGAAAAAGCGCTTGCTTTTCATAATGATGACCTCCATCGGATCTCCTGCGGAGTATCCGTGAAAAAAATGTATTTATGCGTTACAAAGGGATACGGCCCTTGCGGTGCCGTTCCCGCGCATATCGATGAGACCCCTTTTGACGGGGCGCGGCTTCATAAAACCTGCCGCAGGACATTATTATACCAAAAAAGACGCATAAATGCAACTGATTGCGCGGACTAACTTTTGTTGGCGGCGCCAGGGCCCTCTCCGAAGGGCGCGGCCTGTCCCCCGATCCGCCCGAAGCGCGCCCTGCCTTCTCCCTATGAGTATACGCGGCGATGCCGCAAAAAATGAGCGCGGGCCTACTTTTATCCGCCGCGCGGCACACTTTTTGCTGCGGGCGCGTATAGATGAATAGAGACAGCCGCAAAATATTGCTCCTGCGCGGGCGATGGCGGCTGCCGAAACCGCCGTACTTAACAACAAAAATACATAGCGTGCGGCGGCCGGGAGGAAATATTCAATGAACGGCTTCGCAAATTCCGGAGGCAACAGCTGCCTGTGGATCCTGATCCTTCTGCTCATACTCTTTTGTTCACAGAACGGCGATATGCTGCAGGGCATCCTGAACAGCAGCTACCTGCCCGTCATTCTCGCCGTGCTTTACTGCATCTGCAAGAACGGCGGACTGTGCAACCTGTTCGGCGACTGCTGCAAGTGATCTCATCCTGTCTCCCCAACGTGACCCTGCCCGCGGCAAAAGCCGCGGGCTTCTTCCTGTCAGATCCTATCGCGGCCATGCAGAACGCCTCCGGCGGAGCAGGGGCATCCTCTACAAGGCAAAGCGCACCGCATGCGGTGCGCTTTTGATCTTTGCCAAAAATTTTTATGCCTCGCCCGAAAGGCGCAGGCTCTGTACGGCGATGATCGTCTTGGCGTCGCGGATCTCGCCCCGCTCGATCATGGCGAGCACGTCCTCCACCGGATAAAAGGCGGACGTGAGGAACTCATCCGCATCGGGGTGGACGGCTCCCGCGCGCACGCCGTGTGCGCGGTAAATATAGATCTTTTCCGCGGAATAGCCGGGCGTCGGATAAATGGTATACAGGTGCTGCACGGAGGCCGGCTCCCAGCCCGTCTCTTCGGCGAGCTCGCGCGCGGCGGTATGCGCCGGATCTTCGCCCGGATCCAATTTGCCTGCGGGGATCTCGAGCGTCTCCTCGCCGTATGGGTAGCGGAATTGGCGCACGAGCAGCACTTTCCCCTCCCGCACATACAGCACGCTCGCGCCGCCCGGATGCTCGACCACCTCGCGGCGGCAGGGCTTGCCGTCCGGCAGGAGGGCGTCGTCGCAGCGGACGCGGATGATCTTGCCCGCATATACGGTATTTTTACGAACGGTCTTTTCAGTCAGGTTCATAACTGCTCCTTAAATTTTTCAAACCCTGCAAACATATCGGCGATGTTGTCGCTCTTCCAGCCCACCGCGCGGGCATAATAGCCGTAGCCGCAAAGCAAACCGCCGAGCAGCTGGGCATCCGCCTTGGCCGCCGCCGCAGACAGGGCGTTGAGGATGAGCAGTCCGTCCACCTTTTTATCGTCGGCCAAGCCCGACTCAAAGACGCGGTCGCGCTCGCTGCGGATGATGCGGAAGAGATGCTCCGCCGCCGCCTTGCCGCGCGCGCGGGCGACCTTCGGATCGGTCGCGCCAGACTGAAACATCTGGCGGATGAGGTTGCGCAGCGGCAGGATGACCTGCGCCCCGAACTGGCGGAAGCCGCGGTTCAGATCGCCGTCCTCATAAAAATATTCGGAGAGAAATTCGCCCAGGTCGATCGTCTTGCTGTCGATATCGACGAGCAGGCAGAAGATGAAGGCGAGCTTTTCGGTCGCATCCTCGGGAAGGAGGAGCAGATGCTTGCGCGAACCGGGATACGGTACATAATTCATATACCGCAGCTGCGCCGCGACGTAATCGAAATTCTGCGTGATGTCGCGGAAAAAGGCATAGAGAAGATCGCTGGTGGCGACGGCTTTGAGCAAGTCGCTGATCTTGGCGTCTGCAATGATGAAGCTGGTGCGCATCAGCTCGTCGCACCGGCGCAAAAAGATATCGATCTGCCCTTTACCCGAATCCATAGAGATGTCTCCTTTTGTGCAATTTTGTTCGAAACGGACAACTTTTCCTTTTTCCCTTTCATTATAGCACAAATTTTATAAATTATTAAGTTATTTTTCAGAAATATCTTGCATTTCAAAAAAATTTTCGTTATAATATAGAAAACCAAAACAGGAGGTCACTTTTATGAAATCCGTTAAAATCTCCCTGCAGATGGCGCAGAACGTCAAGGACTTCGTCAGCATCGTGCAGGAGTACCCCTACGAGATCGATCTGAAGAGCGAAAAGTACGTCGTCGACGCAAAATCCATCCTCGGTATTTTCAGCCTCGATCTTTCCAAACCTGTGACCGTCGAGATCCATTCGGACAATTGCGACGACCTGATCGCCGCGCTCAAAAAGTTCGCCTGAAGTTTGCGGGAGAACTGATACCGCCGGACAGAGGATCCGCTTTTGAAAAAAAGCGGATTTTTGTCGGTGGAGTCACGCGCGTTGTTCCACGAAGGAAATCGGCATGCAGATACAGGGCGAAACGTTCATCAACAAATTAATAGTTCTGTTCGTCTTCGATAAGATGGAGAGCTCCCTCTCTGAGCGCACGGTCGTCGACATGTGTTCGACCAGCAACGACTGGATCAATTACATGGACTGCATGATGATCATCGCCCAGCTGCTGGAGGACGGCTTTATCTGCACCGTCGAGACCAACGACGACACACTGTACACCATCACGCCGGACGGGCGCAGCTGTCTGGCAAATTTTTATATCAATATTCCGAAGAGCACGCGCGAAGAAATTTCCGTCTTCGTCAAAAACAACAGCGCGCGGTACCGCAACCGCCAGGAGTGCAAATCGGACTATTATCAAAACAAAGACGGCACTTACACCGTATTCCTGCGCATCCTCGCCCCTGCTCAGCCCATGCTGGAGCTGAAATTTGTCGTGCCCGACCGCAAGACGGCACAGAATATCTATAAAAAATGGGAACTGAAGGCTGCGGACGTCTATGCCGTCATATATGAAAATCTTGTAGACTAATTTTTTGAGGTATCGGTCATGTTTACGTACAACACGAAAGGGACTTGTTCGCGCCAGATCATCTTCGATGTGGACGAGCAGAACAAGATCCACAACGTCAAATTCATCGGCGGCTGCGGCGGGAACCTGCAAGGGATCGCGCGGCTGGTCGAAGGGAAGGACATCGATGAGATCGGCGACACGCTCAAGGGCATCAAATGCAGGAACAACACCTCCTGCCCCGACCAGCTCTCGCAGGCCATCGCCGCTTACAAAGACAGAGATACGGGCCGCGCTTGAGGCGCGCCGCCCGAACGGAAGCGCCCGCTCCCCCATACCGGGGGAGCGGGCGCTTTTTTACTCCTTCTTTTTTCCGAGTTTCGGCAATAAAAACGGGACCCGTTGCCGCCTCACGCTCAGCGATTGACGTATTTGACGGCGATGACTTTATTGTTGCGCTCGATCATCTTCAGATACCCGTCGATGGTGCGCGCATACGCATCGCATTCGTTTGGCTTATCGGAAAGGCTCTGATAGCGCAGGACATATTCTTTGATCTGCCCGACGATGTTGCGCAGCGAGCGGTACAGTTCGAACATGGTAAATTTATAAAACTTGTCGTCGCGGATGGCGACCACCCAGGCGGAAGGATGCAGGATCTTGCTCGCGCTCGCATAGGCGGCGTGGCGGGCGCTCTGCCCGGCGATCTTCTGCAGGCCGTCCTTAAAGTTGAGCCGGTACTCCTTGCCGAAGCCCTCGCGGAAGCCTTCGACATATTCCAGCCAGCCATAATTGATAAAGGCGTTGCGCTCCTTGACGCCGAAGGCCTTGCACTCCTCGGAGAGCCGCTGCTGCAGTTCCTCGGCGCGCGGATTGTTCTCCATGTCGAAGTATTCCATGTGCTTGATGTACCGGAAAAAGAGGTCCTCCCCCTTGGTACACAGTACGATGAGCACGCATTCGAGCTCGTGCAGGTGCCGCCAAAGAATGACTGCATCGCAGCTGTTGCCCGCCGCGAGAAGACCGATGACGCCCTTGGTCGTGAGCATGGATTTTTTAAAGAGGTTGCCGATGCCGTTCATGCGGCCGTCCTTCCCCTTGAAGCTGCCGAGCACGAAGAGCGAATAGCTGCACGCCATATTATAAGCGGCGATCTCGGGAGAACAGGGAGAGGTATTGGAGATCTTTTCGACGTTGAGGTGCTCGTTGATGACGATATAGACCGCCACATCCCGCACGAGCATCTCGCGGTACTTTTCATCCCCCTCCAACTTTACGACGATCTCGGGCGGGAGGTGCGAAGTCTGAAACAGGTGGTAATAAAAGATATAGCTGACCAGCTCGTCCATGCGCACGCCGTCCAACGCGCGCAGGCGGATCTTGCGCTTTTGCAATTCCTTTACATACTGCTCCTTGACGCGGACGTACATCTCGCGGAGAAAATCGGCGTTGGGCGTGCGGCCGGTCACCCGCGAAAGGCGTGCGGTCTGCGCTTCAAAGATCCGCGTTTCCATCTGGTCGATGACGTTGTTCTGCAAATTGTTCGGCATAGCGCCCCTCCCCGCACGGCGCCCTTCGGCAAAAATGCCCGGCTCCGTGATCTTTTGTATTATAGCACAGTGTGCCGCGAAAGGCAAGGAACATTGCAGAATCCGTCTTATTTATGACATAATCAGCATTTTGACCGCACACCGACGCCGCTCTCCTCCTGCCGTTTTGACACGATGCGGCAGCGAAAAGGGGCGCGCACCGATCCCGGTGCGCGCCCCGCTCTGCCCGTATTATGTCAGACATACTTCCTGATCATTACACCACGCCCTGCGCCATCATCGCCTCGGCGACCTTTTCGAAGCCCGCGATGTTCGCACCGACGACGTAGTTGCCCTCAAAGCCGTACTTTTTGGCAGCCTGGTCGATGTTGTGGAAGATATTGACCATGATGTTTTTGAGCTTGGCATCCACTTCCTCGAACGACCAGAACAGACGGCCGCTGGACTGTGCCATTTCGAGTGCGGAAGTTGCCACGCCGCCCGCGTTCGCCGCCTTGCCCGGCAGGAACACGACGCCGTTCTTCTGGAACACTTCGGTGCCGGCGAGCGTAGTAGGCATGTTCGCGCCCTCGCCGACCAGCTGCACGCCGTTCGCAACGAGGATCTTGGCGGACTCTTCGTCCAGTTCGTTCTGCGTTGCGCAAGGGAGCGCGACGTCGCACTTGACCGTCCAGACGCCCTTGCAGCCCTCGTGATACTCGGCGCCGGCAACGCGCGCTGCATACTCCTTGATGCGGCCGCGCTCGACCTCCTTGATCTGCTTGACGACGGCGAGGTCGATGCCCTTCGGATCATAGACATAGCCGTTGGAATCGCTCATGGTGACGACCTTTGCGCCCAGCTGCTGCGCCTTCTGGCAGGCATAGATCGCGACGTTGCCCGAGCCGCTGATGACGACCGTCTTTCCCTTCAGATCGTCGCCCTTGTTCTTGAGCGCCTCTTCGGTGATGTAGACGAGGCCGTAACCGGTCGCCTCGGTGCGGACGAGGGAGCCGCCGTAGCTGAGGCCGCGCCCGGTGAGGACGCCGACATGCTCGTCGCGGATGCGCTTGTACTGGCCGAACAGGTAGCCGATCTCGCGGCCGCCGACGCCGATATCGCCTGCGGGAACGTCGGTATCCGCGCCGATGTGGCGATACAGCTCGGTCATAAAGCTCTGGCAGAAGCGCATGATCTCGTTATCGCTCTTGCCCTTCGGGTCAAAGTTGGAGCCGCCCTTGCCGCCGCCGATGGGAAGGCCGGTCAGGCTGTTTTTGAAGATCTGCTCAAAGCCCAAAAATTTGATGATGGAGAGATTGACGGAAGGATGGAAGCGCAGGCCGCCCTTGTACGGGCCGATCGCGCTGTTGAACTGCACGCGATACCCCTTGTTGACCTGCACGTTGCCGTTGTCGTCCACCCAAGGGACGCGGAACATGACGACGCGCTCGGGCTCGACGAGGCGCTCCAGAAGCCCTGCCTTTTCATACTGAGGGTTGGCCTCGATGGCGGGAGCGAGGCTGTTGAGGACCTCCGTTGCCGCCTGATGGAATTCCGGCTCGTTCGGGTTCTGGGCCTTCAGGCGTTCCAGAACGCTTTCTACATAAGACATCGTAAAAACTCTCCTTTGGTTTTTTATTTTTCACTGTTTATTGTATCATAGCGGCGAAAATATTGCAAAACATTCGCGGCACTTTCAAGTATTAGTTATTTTTATAGATGATATAAATTTTTATTTATATTGTTCGATCCATTTCGGAATCCTTTTCTTCCGCCGCAGCAGGCGCGTAAAGAGCAAAAGAGACGACTGCCCGATCACAGAGACAGAAGCTCCCCTTCCGGCACGGTATACCGAGGCGCCGCCGCACAGCGCTCGCGCTCCGCCACATTCAGGCCGCGCAGCGAGGCGAGCGGCGCAAAGAGAGCGTCGTCACAGGCTCCGGAGACGAATGCCTCGAACAGCGCCGCATCTTCCGCGGAGCGTCGGTCGCGCAGCACCAGGCGGGCGGCCCCGGAGCGTCCGTCGGCTCGTGTCGGCTCGGCAAAGACCTCCCGGCGCGACCTCTTCCCAAACAACATGGTGACGATAGACATATTTCTTTCCTCCTTTCCCCTTTTCTGCCGCCATTATAGCACAAATAACTTGACAGATATTGTCATATATATTAAAATAGTTTCAAAAATTTTTAAAATTTTTCGGGAGGGAAAACATGAAAGTACAGATCATGCTCCGGATCTTATTCCGTCTGTTGCGGACGCGCAAGGCAAATGCGGCGGAGCTCGCGCGGGAGACGGACGTATCTGAACGGAGCATCTACCGTTACGTGGAGGAGCTGAGCATTGCAGGCGTCCCGATCGATATTATACGCGGGCGCAAGGGCGGGATATGCCTGCCGGACACGTATCGGCTGCCCTCGAACTTTTTCAGCAAAGAGGAATACGCCGCGGCGGTGAATGCCCTATCCGCCCTGTATGAACAGCTGCCCGACGAAGCGGTGCGCGGCGCCCTGGAAAAGCTGACCCGGCAGGAAAAGGCGGACGCGCACGATCTCTCCCTCTCCGGCAACATCCTCGTAGACAGCGGGACGTGGGGCGATGCGTACGGATTTTCGGACACGCTGAAATTTTTGGAAAGCGCCACGGAAGCGCGCGCCTGCGTGGATATGACCTACGTCGACCGCGAGGGAACGGTCAGCCGCCGCACCGTCGAACCGCATCTTCTCATTTATAAGCAGAATATCTGGTATTTATACGCATGGTGCCGCAAGCGGGAAAATTTCCGCCTGTTCCGCGTGGGACGCATCCGCGGTGCGCGGGACACGGGCGAAACGTTCGAACGGCGGCATTTCGAACGGGCGGATCTGCCGCTGAAATTCCGCTTTGAAGACAGGGAATTGGTCCGCCTTCGCCTCGCCGTGCAAAAGAGCGCCCTGCCCGACGTAGAAGAATGGCTGGGCATGAACAGCGTGCGGAGAGGAGGCGACTCGTTTATTGCCGAAGCGGAAGTCCCGGGCGGCGAAGTGCTGCTCTCCAAACTGCTCGGCCTGGGCAGCGGCATCCGCGTACTCGAACCGGCATCCGTCGCCGCAGGGCTGCGGGAACGCGCCGCCGCCGTGTGCAGCCTGTATCCCTCCGAACAGACTGCCTGCCAACAAGAGCAATGAGCGGAAGTCCCTTTCCGGCCTAGGCCGAGAGGGCCGGGACACATTTGTCCCGGCCCTCTCGCCATATTATGTCATGTATATTCTGAATAAAATTTATAAGAAATGAAGTGCTGCAAATCAATGGCCTGCGGGGATGCCGCACAGATGGCGGGCCACATCGTCATACGCACCGCCCTGTGCGACCACCGTATAAAAGCGGATGCCGCCCGCAAGGTTGGAACAGGCAAACCCGTTTGCCGACAGGATGCGGCAGGCAATGTAACTGCGCAAACCGCTGTAACAGTTGACATAGATCGTCTTGCTTTTATCCAATTCCCCCAAGCGTGCGCGCAGTTCGTCGACGGGGATATTGACCGCCCCGTCGATGTGCGCGGCGGCATACTCGGGCGGAGTCTGCACATCGAGGAAGAGAGCGTTCGGGTCGGCAGCGAGGACGGGGACATCCCGCCATGTATGCTGACGGACGATGCCGGCGCGAATATTGCCGATGACATAGCCCGCCATATTGACGGGATCCTTTGCCGAAGAATAGGGCGGCGCATAGCACAGGTCGAGGTCGGTCAGATCCTCTGCCGTCATCTTCGCGCGGATCGCCGTCGCGAGCACGTCGATGCGCTTTTCCACTCCCCCGTAGCCGATGCACTGCGCGCCGAGGATACGGCCGCTCGACTTTTCATAGACGACCTTCAGCGTCATATTTTTGCCGCCCGGGTAATAGCTCGCATGTTCGGGCGAAAAGAGCAGCGCACTGCCCGCATCCAAACCCGCCGCCTCGGCCGCGCGCTCGGATAGGCCCGTGGATGCAGCTGTCATGTCAAAGATTTTCAGGACGGAGGATCCCTGTGCGCCGCGATAGACGGACGGAATGCCCGCAACATTGTCGGCGGCGATGCGCCCCTGCTTGTTGGCCGGCCCCGCGAGGGGAACGAGTACATCCGCCCCGGTCACCGCATCGGCGATCTGCACCGCGTCGCCGGCGGCATAAATATCCGGATCGGAGGTGCACATATGCGCATCCACGACGACCGCGCCCTTTTTGCCGAGGCGGAGCCCCGCCTCTTTTGCGAGCCCTGTTTCCGGCACGACGCCGATGGCGAGCATGGCAAAATCCGCCGAGACGGACGGAGCGTTTTCGACCTGCGCGACGACGGCATCCCCTTCCTGCTGCAGACCGATCACCTTGCTGCTGAGGCGCAGATCGATCCCCTTGCCGACGAGCTGCGCGCGCAGGATGCAGGCCATGTCGTAATCGAACGGGAGCATGACCTGCTCTTCCATCTGCACGAGGGTGACGCGCACGCCGCGCTCGGCGAGGTTTTCCGCCGCCTCGATGCCGATGAATCCGCCGCCGATGACGATGGCGCGCGACGGCGCAGCGGAACGCAGAAAGTCATCCAAACGAAAGGTATCTTCTACCGTGCGGAGCGTAAAAATGCGGTCGCCCTCCCCCACGAAAGGCGGGCGGACGGCCGCCGCGCCGGGCGCATAAATAAGTTTATCGTAACTCTCCCAATATTCGGCGCCGCTCTGCGTATCGCGCACGCGCACCTTCTTTTCTGCCCGCACGATCTCGGTCACCTCGCTGTGCACGCGCACGTCGACGTTGAAACGGCGGCGGAAACTTTCCGGAGTCTGCAGCGTGAGCTTGCCGCGGTCGGCAATGACGCCGCCGATATAATAGGGCAGGCCGCAGTTTGCATACGAGACATAGCCGCCCCGCTCGAACATGACGATCCGGGCGCTCTCGTCCAGGCGGCGCAGGCGCGCCGCAGCCGTCGCGCCGCCCGCGACGCCGCCGATGATGACAACCTTCATAGCAATTCCCCTTCGGCGCTATCCGAAAATTCTGTCACGCATAGTACTCTGCATCGGGCAAATTTACATGCCATGCTGACAAAATCGACAGAAAAATCCCCCGTCCCCGCCTGAACAAGGGCGGCGGAAGGGCGCCTTTTTTCTTTCCAGTATATACCGGCCGTGTCGATTTGTCAAGGGAGAAATGCGAACCAAAACCGGCGGCGCGATCAATTCTTTTTGCTCTTCGGGCGGAAGAAGAGCGCCGCCAAAAAGGCAAAGACGACCGCCGCGGTAATGCCCGCGCTCGCTGCGCCGAGCGCCCCCGTAAAGGCGCCGAACAGTCCGCTCTCTGCCCCGCGCATGGCGCCGCGCGCGAGCAGATAGCCGAATCCGCAGATGGGGACGGTCGCCCCCGCCCCGGCAAAGTCGACCAGATAGCGGTACAGCCCGAGCCCCTCCAAAATCACGCCCGCGAGCAGAAAGATGACGAGGATCTTCCCCGAAGTGAGCTTGGTAAAGTTGATGATGACCTGTGCCACGGTGCAGATGGCGCCGCCCACGGCAAACGCCTTTGCAAACATGAACAGGATGGAAAGATAATTGCCGATCATGCGTCTCCCCCTTGCAGCGGCACTCCGTCCGCCTCGATCGCCACCGCGTGCGCAATGCAGGGAATGGTATCGCCCTGCCCCGAAGTGACGGTGGACAGCAGCGCGCCCGTCGCCACGAACAGCACCCGGCGGATCCCGCCGCCGCGGCGCATTTTTGCGAGGATATAGGCGTTGAGCACCGTAGCGCTGCACCCGGCGCCGCTGCCCCCCTGAAATTCATCTTCTGCGGGAGCATAGACCACCTCGCCGCAGTCGACGTGATTGGCAGCGATATCGACGCCCCGCTCGGCGAGCAGGTCTTCGACCAAGCGGCTGCCGAGCGCCCCGAGATCGCCCGTCAAAATCAGATCGTAATATTCGGGCGGGCGGGATGTATCGCGCAAGTGCGCGAGGATGGTATCCGCCGCGGCGGGAGCCATCGCCGCGCCCATATTATTGGCGTCGGAAACGCCGAAGTCGATCACTTTGCCGACCGTGCCGCAGGTGAGAGAAGGCCCCTCTCCCCCGCGCGCGACGATCGCGCTCCCGGCGCCGGTCACCGTCCACTGTGACTGCGGCGGACGGGTACTTCCCAGCTCGAGCGGATAGCGATACTGCCGCTCTGCGGAGGCAAAGTGGCTGCCCGTCGCCGCGGCGATGCGCTTGGCATAGCCGCCGTCCGTGAGCACCGCCCCCAAAAGCAGCGCCTCGCTCATCGTCGAGCAGGCGCTGTATATTCCGAGAAAGGGCAGCCCCGTCTCGCGCGCGGCGAACCCTGCCGAGACGATCTGATTGAGCAGATCGCCGGAGAGCACTGCGTCCACGCCGCTCGGCGGAAGGCCCGCCTTTTCGATGCTCTTTTCCACCGCCCACAGGAGCATCTTGCGTTCTGCATGCTCGAATGTGCTCTCGCCGAACATGTCGTCGGTCAGAGCGAGATCGACGTACTGCCCGAGGATGCCCGCACACTCCTTCGGCCCCGCGATTGCCGCCGATGCGACGATCTTCGGCCGATTTTCAAAAAATACCGTCTGGCCCTGCTGCATACATTGCCCTCCCGCGCTTTCACAAAATAGTGTGCCGCAAGCATCCCCTTTTATCCGCGGTGCGCTCCACTTTCTCGCAAAGAAAAGGGCGCACCCGAAGGTGCGCCCGGCATGAAAACAGATGTATGCAGATGATCTTCAGCCGCAGGCGCCATTGCGCCGCGCGGAGCGGTCAGGTTTCCTCGTCAAACATCTTGAAAAATTCGCGGACGGCGAAGGACGGCGTCTGATTTTTGGGGAATGCGATGCCGACCGAACGCGCGGGGAGAGAGGGTTCCGTGCGGATCTCGAAGAGAGTGCCCTCCTTTAACTCGCGGCGGACATATTCGCGGGGGACACAGGCGATGCCGACCCCGTTTTTGGCGAGCTGCACCATCAGTTCGAGGCTGCCGCATTCGATCTCCGGATGCAGATGCACGCCGATCGAGTGCGAAAAGCTGATGATCGCCTTGCGGGTGACTGTGTTCGCATCCAGCATAAGCAAAGGGTAATCGTGCATGGATTTTAGGGGCTGAACACTTTCGGCGAGCGTCTTATAACTTTCATTGGCGACAAAGGTATCGTGCAGGGGCATCACGACGCTGGAAAGGACAAAATCCTTATCATCCACGGGAAGATTGAGGAAAGCGATGTCGCACTTGTTGTTTTTCAAAAGTTCGAGCGTCTCCGTCGTGATACAGTTGATGAGGTTGAGGCGCACGTCCGGATACTTTTCGTGATATTTTGCGATCTTATCGATAAGCACGTAAGAAAAGATGGTATCCGATGCGCTGATGCGGATGGTGCCCGTGGCGGTGGTATTGATCTCTTTGAGTTTATTTTCTGCCGTATCCAGCTCGCCCAGCGCCTTTTCGACGATGTCAAAGATCTGCTTGCCGCCCTGTTCGGAAAGCTCCATGCCGCGGTGGGTGCGGTTGAAGAGGGAACAGCCCAACTGCCCTTCCAGCTGTTTGATCGCCTGCGAGACGGCGGGCTGACTGATAAAGAGCTCGTCTGCGGCGCGCGTGAGGCTGCCGCACTTGGCGACCGTATAAAAGACCCTGTACAGCTCTAAATTGACCATCGTTGTCTCTCCTTTTTCGTTTGTTCCGGCTCCCGGCGCAACCAATGCGGGGCCAAATTATTTGCCCACGCAGAATTTGGCAAAGATCTCGTCCAAAATGCGCTCGTTCGCCGTCTCGCCCGTGATCTCGCCCAACGCCTCCCATGCCGCTTTGAGATGGACGCCCAGCAAGTCGAGCGGGACGCTGCCGCACAGCTCGCGCGCGCGGCGCACCTCTTCGAGGGCGCGCAGAAGAGCGGCATAGTGGCGCTCCTCGATGACGAACTGCGCGTCGGCGGAATAGCCGCCCAGGCTCAGCTCCAGCATCTTCTCTCGCAGGGCGGGGATATTTTCGCCCGTCTTGGCGGAGACGCGGATATCTGCGGGAGGATCGAGCGCGGCGTCCGCGCCGAGATCCGTCTTGTTGTATACGACCAGCCGCTTCTTCCCCTCCAGAGAGTTCCAAACGGCGGCGTCCTCTTCCGAGAGCGGCTCGGATGAATCGAGCACGAACAGGACGAGGTCCGCCCCTTCCGCGAGGGTGCGGGCGCGGGCGATACCGAAGTTTTCCACTTCATCCGCGCAGCTGCGGATGCCGGCAGTATCATAAAGATTAAATCGGACGCCGTCGATCTCGAGCGTCCCCTCCACTGCGTCGCGCGTGGTGCCCGCGACGGCGGAGACGATCGCCTTTTCCTGGCCGAGCAGGGCGTTCAGGAGAGAGCTCTTGCCCGTGTTCGGCCTGCCCGCCAGCACGACGTTCACTCCCTGCTTGATCTTTTTGCCGGTGCGGTACTGCGCCGTGAGGGAAGAGAGCGCCGACTCGATGGCGCCGATGCGTTCGCCCGCGTCGGCAAGGTCGGTGTGCTCGATATCCTCTTCGGGAAAGTCGATATCCGCATCGATACCGGCGAGAAGCTCGGTCAGTTCCTCCTGCCGCGCACGGACGGCCGCGGTGAGATGTTCGGTATAGAGCAGGTACCCCGCGCGCACTTCCGCCTCCGACTCGCCGTTGATCATGTCCGCCATACCTTCGGCGGAGGCGAGGGAGAGCTTGCCGTTGAGAAAGGCGCGCTTGGTGAACTCGCCCCGCTCGGCGAGGCGGCAGCCCAGATCGATGGCGCGGCGCAGAATGCCGCGCGCGATGCTCGTGCCGCCGTGACAGTGAAATTCGACGATGTCCTCGCCCGTAAAGCTGTGCGGCGCCTTGAAATAGACGCACAGGCCGTAGTCGCGGAAGGTGCCGCCGTCGATCTCGCCGGGGACCATGCGGTACGGCTCAAAGTCTTTGACGGCCACCTTGCCGGCGGGGCGGAACATTTTTTCTGCGACGGAAAGCGGGCTGTCCCCGCTCAGCCGCACGACCGCAATGCCTCCCTTGCCGGGCGGCGTGGCGACGGCGGCGATCGTTTCGCTCTTCATTTCGGATACTACCTCTTGCGCCGATTATACCATACGGCGAAAAATTTGTCAAATCGGGCGAACTCTCGGAGCGAAAAAGGGAGCGCCCCGGCAAACGGGCACCCGGCATATTCAGCGTTCTCTTTCCTGATTTTATACCGGCTCTGCGAACCGAACAACTTCGGAAAAATTTCGATGAGCCTTTCCTTTTATATCCGCCAAGGCGTGTCCCTTTTCTGCCCGGCAGGTCCGTTCTTATTTTACACGATGGAGTTCTTTTTAGACTCAGAGGCAAAGCCTCTTTTGACCCCGCGGACGCGCCGCGGATTTCAGGATACAAAAAGCGGCGCGCTCAGTGCGCGCCGCCGTCCTTTTGATTCGGATCGGAAAATTCGCCGAAGGGATCGTCGCCGGAATTTCCGCCTTTGCCGGAGGAGAACTCGCCGAACGGATCTTCCGGCGGGCGTGCATTCCCCTGTCCGCTTTGACCATTCGGCCCTCCCTGATCATTCGGCCCCTGCTGACCGTAAGGCCCCTGCTGTCCATAAGGGCC
>ERZ1643247.1544-NODE-1544-length-20712-cov-7.761243_pt1 | contig 20712 bp, 17 predicted proteins | sample MGYA00579264_ERZ1643247 | MGnify/ENA primary metagenome ERZ1643247 (study PRJEB29033, sample SAMEA4952262) | chicken gut metagenome | biome: Broiler Chicken; feature: Gastrointestinal Tract; material: Caecum | place: Ireland | collected 2018 | study: Broiler... | reverse complement strand
AAACTCACGATGTTCGGACAGCTTCATCTCAGGCATTAACATCAGATTCCAGATCCCCTGCTTTTCTGACAGATTCCTCCAAGTCACCAGGATTCCATATCCGGCATCTCCTGTGTATTCTATCCGTGAGAAACTTCTGTGTATTTCTGTTTTCCCAAAACAGAACTTCTTTTCGCAATTCCTCGTAAAACAAAGCCCAAAGGGAGCTTTAACGGCCCGGATTATTGATTTCGCCGGTAAGGCTCTCCTTTCTTATATGCCTGTTTCGGACGAATTCCTTCAGTAAGTTTTCGGAGAAAAATCTGTTTTATTTTATTTTTTTTAATTAGAAAATTCTGGTTTTTATTGAATCTGTTCGGCATTCAATCTAAAATAACGGTAAAGATTGCAGGAGACTAATAGGGATGCGGAAGATAAAGGAACTCTATTCCAGATTGATAAAAGTGAAATTGTCAAATCAGATTATTTTTGTAATTGCTGTGATTTGTCTGATGCAGATTATAGGTACATTTTTGATGTATATTTATTTTTATAACATTCGTAAAGATGAGATTATAGGAAATAATATGCAGATGCTCCATCAGGCAAACAGTAATTATTTCTCGGGAATTGTAGAAGAATTGTCTGCAGCATCCAGAGATGTATTTGTAGACGAAGTGTTCTGGGAAAACAGTGGGCAGGCTTCTGGTACGGAAGATAATCAGATCTATAATATACTGGCAAATCAATATCAGACGAGAAACACTATTGACAGCATTTATCTCTTTTCAAGTACTTCTGACAAACTGTATATCATGGATGACGTTTCATTTAACGAGATCCCCATTGTTACAACGGCGGGGAGTACATTGTATCTTGTGGATGATCAGGATCTTGGACTTATGCCATGGTTTATGAAGGCGAAGCAAAATGGAGGAGGTCTTACGGTTACAAAAGACCGTGCAATCAGAGACGGTTCAAAAGAGATTATCTGCTTTTCCAGATATATCCAGTATCCTTTGAAAAATGATAATTACTATTTTATTATTTCTGTAAATATGAATAAAAGCAGGCTGAATGATCTTCACAGCCAGCTAGATGATAAAGAGGAGTCTCTGATTATTTATGACGATGAACTTCAGCAGATTTATGCCAGCGAGGAAAGAGGTGAAAAGGATTATCAGATGATTCGGTCTGCAATCAGTCGGCAGGAAAAAACCAGTTACTGGTTTACAGAGGAAATTGAGGGGGAAAAATGTATCGTTATAGGGGATAATTCCGCCACAGAAGATTGGACAATGGTAAAAATCATACCGGAAAATCAGGCACTGGCAAGTGTCCGGCTTCAGTTTATTATTAACTGCATGGTGATTTTTGCTATGTTTATTCTGGGAGGTTGGGCATTGTATTATATTATAAACCGTACGACCAGACCGATTGAAAATCTGGCTCATACAATGAGGCACTACAGACAGGGGGAACAGTATGAAGATATGGTCCCCGAAGGGTGCAATGATGAAGTGGCAACATTGTACCGAAGCTTTGAACAGATGAATGAAAGGATTAACCGTCTCATTGAATCAGAATATCAGAGTCAGATTCAGGAGAAACAGGCCCGGCTCGAAGCGCTTCAGGCGCAGCTTGACCCCCATTTTCTGTACAATACACTTCAGACAATAAGCGGCATTGCTATAGAAAAAGGGGTGCCGGAGATTGAGATGATTGATAATTCTTTAAGCCGCATCCTCCGTTATAATCTGAACAGTGGAAAGACCCTTGTCACAGTTGCGGAGGAGATGGGGATTGTCAGAGATTATATCGAAATACAGAAATTTCGTTTTGGAGACCGGCTTTGTCTAAGAGTAAAACTGTCAAAAGAAACGTTGGAGAGCAGAGTGCCGGTTTTTACTCTCCAGCTTGCTGTTGAAAATGCGATCAAGCATGGAATGGAGACGACTATTGAAAATGTTGAAATTTCTGTATCTGACCATATTACAGAAAAAACCAGAGAATTTATTATTGAAGATAATGGAAGGGGCATAGAAGAAGAACGGCTGAAGGAAGTAAAGAAAATGCTGAAAAACAGCCACGAAATGAAAAGACAGGGCTATAATCAGAAAGGCCTGGCGAATTTGAATGAACGGATCAAACAATACTTTGGCAGCGGGTACGGCGTTCAAATAGAACGGAGAAAAGAACGCGGGACCATTGTAAAGGTAACTCTGCCGAAAGGAGAGAGCGTGAATGATAAAAGTGCTGATAGCTGATGATGAAAGTATTATCCGCAGGACAATACGGCTGATTGGAAACTGGGATGAAAATGATATGGAGATTATAGGCGAAGCGAAAAACGGAATAGAAGCGGTAGAACTTATTCGGGAAAAGTCTCCGGATCTGATTCTTCTGGATATGAAGATGCCGGGATATTCCGGCGAAGAGGTAATGAATATTATTAAGGAAAATAATACGGGCAGCTCTGTTATTGTAATCAGTGGATATGATGACTTTCAATTTGCAAAAGTTGCTTTGAAATACGGAGCTATGGATTATATACTGAAGCCCATAGACAGACATGAACTGAATTGTGCACTGGAGAAAGTACATAAAAAATATTCCGATAATCCGGAAAGTAATGGAATTGTCCGGCAAAAAGATATAGCAGAGCAGATCAAAGACCGTATTGACAGGGAATATGCAGAAGATATATCCCTCAGTAGTCTGGCGGCGGAATATTATGTAAACAAAGATGTTCTTTCGCGTACATTTAAAAAGAAATATGGGAGAGGATTAACAGGTTATATTAATCATGTAAGACTTGAGCAGGCCAAAGCTTATCTTCTGGCCGGCTACAGCAGCACACAGGCAGCGGAACTTGTTGGATATCATGACGTAAATTATTTCAGCAGGATATTTAAAAAAACATATGGAATCTCCCCGACAAACTTCGTCAGCCAATCACCTTTATCCTGAAATAAGAGAGAAGAACAAGAAACCTGGCGACAGGCTAAAAGTAAAATTTGCAGCAGAAAACTTGCGCTCTGCTGCAAATTTTAACGCCTGCCACCAGGTTTCTTGTTTTTCTGACATCTGCTATAAAGTCAGTGACGTCTCACATCCCTCATTCCCAGAAGGTGCATCCGGCCAGCGGTATCCGGATGTTTTCTGTACTCATCCAGTCAGTACAGATCAAGATAATTTCAAATTTTATCGGTTTTGTCCTAAAAACAGTCTGAATCGTCTATATATTTTGCCCTTCTCGGAGAATATGATAAAGATAGTTCAAAGAAGTAAAACTTTTGAATACCAGAACGAAAAATGTCAGTATATGACGCATTATTATGTGAAAAGGAGGAAAAAAGATGAGAAAAAGGAAACTTTATTCAACTGTTTTGTCAGCTGCACTTGTGTCGGCAATGGTTTTGACCGCATGCTCCGGTTCATCTGGAGGAGGCGGAGGAGAAGGCGGTTCTTCAGGAGATGCTGTAGAGCTGGAATTTTTGTTTGGAGATCCGAACAGGACGGAGATTTTCAGTCGTATTGTAGAAGATTTTAACAGCAGTCAGGACGAAGTACATGTTACATTCAACGCAACGGGTACCAATCATCTGGAGGAGCTGATGACCAGACTGGCTACAGATGACGTGCCGGATCTTACCAGCCAGCTTCAGGGATTTGAGCTTGCCAGCTATGTGGACGCCGGATATATCAAAGATATCAAGGATGAGCCTTATATGCAATATATCCGTGAGACAGAACTTGATACGGTAACGATAGATGGAGGGGTATATGGTATCCCAATGGATACACAGGCCTGGGGCGTATTTTATAACAAAGAATTATTTGAACAGGCTGGAATTGAAGATGTTCCCAAAACAGTGACAGAACTGGAAGACTGTGTGGACAAATTAAATGATGCCGGGATTACACCTTTTGCCGCGGGATACGCTACGGAGTGGACGATAGGGCAGTTTTTAGGATACGGGGCATCCTCTATTCTGACTCCGGCGGCTGTGGAGCTGGGAGATAACTACAAAAAAGGCAACTGGACCTTTGATCAGCCGGGAATTGATACGGCTTTTGATGTACTTGACCTGGTGGCGGATAACACACAGGACAGGCCGTTTGATACAGACGTGTCAGGGCAGTATGCAGTTTTTGCAAAAGGAGAGGCAGCTATGATGCTGCAGGGCAACTGGTCTATTCTTCAGATAAGGGAGCTGAATCCGGATATAAGTATGGGAATGTTCCCGCTGCCTATCTCGGAAAATGAGGAAGATCTGCTGTTTCCGAAACAGTACGGATTTGTAATAAATGTGCTGGCAAATACGGATAAGGATCCGGAGAAGGCGGATGCAATCAATAAATTCATGGAGTTTTTCCTGAATCCGGAAAACGGCGGCGGATATTATTATGACGAGATTGGCATACCTACGGCTAATGCTGTGGCAGAGCCAAAACTGGATGAAGCGTCGGAAATTCTCCAGACCTATCTTCAGGATGAAAAAACAGTATTTACTTACTATGCTTATGAGCCGGCAGGTTTTGATGCAGAGTCATGGAAAGTGACCGTTCAGTATCTGAATTCCGGAGAAAAGGATCATGCAAAGCTGATTGAGGATTTTGACGCTGCATTTGACAAATATGCAGATGCGCTGGAGTAAAAATGATTTCAGACGGGGCGGAGAAATATCTCTGTCCCGCTGCCGGAGGTGACAGGTATGAAAAGCAGGAAAAAGAAAAGAGAAGCAGTTGATTTTATAAGATTTGTTTTCCCGATGCTGGCGCTGTATACGCTCTTTTTTATTGTCCCTTTATTTCAGACAATCGGTTTTTCGTTTACAGACTACAATGGGATTAATCCAAGACGGAAATTCATAGGATTTGACAATTACATAGATGTATTTCACGATGAACTTTTCTATAATTCTATGAGGTTTACTGTACTTTCTGCTTTACTGCTGATTGTTGCGGCCAATGTGTTGGGGTTTCTGCTTGCCCTTGCATTGAACAGAAAGATCAGAAGTAGAAATATACTGAGAGCTGTGATTTTCTGTCCATTTATATTCAACAATGTAACGGTAGGGTTTATCTGGCAGTTTCTCCTGGGAAGATTCATGACGGATCTGTACCCCATGACCGGATGGGAGATCTTCCGTATAGGGTGGCTTTCTGAGGAAAGTCTGGTGCTGTATTCTGTTGTGGCAGTAAAACTATGGCAGTCTATTGGTTATTTTATGGTAATTTATCTTGCAGGCCTGCAAATGCTGCCTCAGGATCCTGTAGAAGCAGCAGTGATTGACGGATGTACCGGGATTAAACAGATCAGATACATTACGCTTCCTCTTATGAAACCGACGATTTTTGTATGCTTGTTTCTGGCAGTTACCGAGAGCCTGAATATGTTTCCATTGTTAATGAGTCTGACAAATGGAGGCCCGGGACACGCGTCAGAAAATATATCCCTTTATATTTACAATGAAGCCTTTAAAAGCCACAGAATGGGGTATGCTTCCGCGTTGGCCGTAGTGCTTACAATTGTAATTTCTGTAGTGGCCGCACTGCAGATGAGACTGACAAAGGAGGACTAAAAGATGAAAGAGAAAAAGAGTACAAACCGGATTCTGACTGCACTGCTCTGGCTGTTATGTATCTGCATGTTCCTCCCCATGGTTTTTATTATTATCAATGCATTTAAGCCTTTTGATCAGGTTGTAATGGATCCGTTGGCTCTGCCGGAGGTATGGAATCTGGACAATTTCAGAGAAGTGATGAAAACGGGAAATTACGTAAAAGTATTCGCCAATACAATTTATTTTGCTTTGTTGAGCGGAATAATCGTAATCGGTCTGGGATCGATGGCGGGATATAAGCTGGCCAGAATGAATAACAGAACAGGTCGGATTACATCACTGGTGTTTATGGTAGCTATGATGCTGCCGTTTCCTGTAATAATGATTCCGCTGGCTGTGGTAGCGTCTGATCTGCATATTTCGAACAATCTGACCCTGATATCTGTGCTGAACGCAGGGTTTTCATGTTCACTGGCAGTTATTATGTATACGCAGGCGGTAAAATCTATTCCCCGGGAACTGGACGAGTGCGCGCAGATTGACGGATGCAACGGGTATCCCTTTTTCTTCCGGATCATATTTCCGCTACTGCGTCCGATAACAGGCACCGTTGCAGTGCTCTATTTTATTCGATACTGGAATGATCTGCTGCTTCCAATGATTCTGATTTCTGATAAGAAATTATATACGATTCCTCTCTCTCAGCTGGCGTTTTACAATCAGTTCACGCAGAACAGATGGAATCTTCTGCTTGCGTCGGGGCTTATGGCTATTGTTCCGGTTATAATACTGTATCTGTTTGCCCAGAAAACAATTATTAAAGGAATTGCCGCAGGTGCGGTAAAGGGGTAAAAATTATGTATAAAGAAACAAAGATAAAAGATGTAAAGATTAAGGGAGGGCTGCTGTACGAAAAAAGAAAAGTGGCGGCAGAAAAAACAGTCCCGTATATTAAAAAAGCTCTGAATAATGAGATAGAAGGGATATGCCCAAGCGGAGCTTTTGAAAATTTCAAAGCAGCAGCCGGAAAGTCGGAGAAAAAGTTTTACGGACTGGTATCCCAGGACAGTGATCTATTCAAATGGATCGAAGCAGCGTCTTTTGCTCTTCAGTTTGAGTATGATGAGAAGGAACGGAATATGAAAAGTCCGGCACAGCCGGAACACGATATAATATCCCGGGCAGAAGCGGGATGCGGAGAGATCGAAGAGCAGATCAGAAGTGATCTTGATAAAGCTGTTTCACTGCTTGATGATGCACAGCAGAAAAACGGGTATCTGAATTCTTATTATATTTTAAATGGACTAAAAGATCGCTGGCATTATCTGAAAGAATCCTGTCAGCTGTACTGTGCCGGCCACCTCATGGAAGCAGCAGCAGCGGACTATGAGGTTACAGGTGAAACAGAGCTTCTGGACATTGCCCGGAAATACGCAGACTGTATCGGGCGGGCATTTGGAACGGAGAAAGGGAAAATACACGGATATGACGGACACGCGGAGGTGGAGATGGGGCTGTATCGTCTGTATGAGGTTACCCGGATAAATCGGTACAGAAAGCTGGCCGACTATTTTGTGGAAGAACGAGGAAAGAGTCCTTGCTTTTTTTCAACGGAAAAAAGGAATGGGGATGTGTCGGATAATCTGGTATATGAACTGGAGGAAGTGGATTACAGACACTCCCAGTCACATATGCCCATCCGCGAACAGAAAGAAGCTGTGGGACATGCGGTAAAAGCTATGTATTTTTATACTGCAGCTGCAGAGAAAGCAAGATTAGATGAAGACGAAGCACTTTTTCATACGCTGAAAATTTTGTGGAACAGTGTAACGAAAGAGAAGATGTATCTGACAGGAGCAATCGGAGCGTCTGAATATGGTGAGAGCTTTAGTTATCCTTTTGATCTCCCTCCGGATCTGATGTACGGAGAAACCTGCGCGGCTATCGGATTATTTCTTTTCGCCTACAGGATGCTTCTGTCAGAGGTGGATTCCTGCTATGGTGATGTAATGGAAAGGACTTTGTATAACGGCATTCTTGCTGGAATGTCTGAAAGCGGCACAGAGTTCTTTTATACCAATGCGCTGGAAATCGACCCCGAAAAATGTGAAAAAAGAAAAGACCATATGCATCTCCAGCCGGTACGGCAGCCTTGGTTTGACTGTCCATGCTGTCCGCCTAATATTGCGCGGCTGCTTCTGAGTCTGAATAGATATATCTATACTGCGGATGAAGAATGTCTTAACATTCATCTTTTCAGCGAGAGCATCTTTTCTGCAGAGGGATGGGTGGCGGAAATGAAAACAGAATATCCTGAAAATGGAAATATAAAACTGAACGTTACAAAAACGACCAGTGGGCAGGGAAAGGTGAAAATCCGGGTTCCTCAATGGTGCAGGGAGGCATCTTATAGTGTGAGAGGAGAATCGGTTTCACCCGAAGTAGAAAAGGGATATGCTGTATTTCTGACAGGAGAAGGCGATAGCCTGGAGATCGATATATCCATGCCTATGGTTCCGCAAAAAATCTATGCTGATATACGGGTGAAAGATCTGATAGGAAAAGCGGCGGTTATGCGCGGCCCTGTCGTATATTGTGCAGAAGAAGTGGATAATGGAGAACTTTCAGTTTTGTTCTGGAAGGACAGGGGGGAAATGATCTGGAAAAAGGGCCCGGCAGCCGGAACGCCTGATTCTGAACAGATTATTGCAGAAGGATGGCGCTGTAAATCGGACAGAGATGAACTGTATACTGTACAGTCTCCCTGTTTTGAAAAAACGCAGATAACACTGATCCCATATTATCGCTGGAACAACAGAGGAAAAGGAGCTATGAGGGTATTTCTGAACACTTTGTTTGCGGCAGATGGAATGACAGGTTTTATGACAGAACAACAGGAGGAAAAAGATGAAAAAGAATAGGGTGGAAATTGAAGACTCTTTCTGGAGCAGCCGTATCAGACAAATGTGTGACACCATTATTCCGTACCAGTACGCGGTCCTTAACGATCAGATTCCGGGAATACCCAGAAGTCATGCCATAGAAAATTTCCGGATAGCGGCCGGGCTTTCAGAAGGAATGTACCAGGGGATGCTGTTCCAGGACAGCGATGTGGGGAAATGGATAGAAGCGGCGGCCTGGTCTCTTGGAATCAGAGAAAATCCGGAGATTGAAGAGAAGATTGATGGCCTGACGGACATTTTAAAAAAGGCTCAGCAGGAGGATGGATATCTGAATTCCTATTACACATGCGTCCGGCCTGGCGAAAGACTTACTAATATTGCGCACGGGCACGAAATGTACTGCGCAGGCCACTTGGTAGAGGCGGCAGTGGCATATGCGCAGGTTTCCGGAAAAACAGAATTGCTGGACATTATGGAAGGCTGTATAGAATATTTTATGTCGAAAATCGGACCGGAGAAAGAAAAACTTCACATATATCCGGGACATCCGGAATTGGAGCTGGCTTTATACAAGTTGTACCGCTATACAGAAAAAAATAAATACCTGGAATTTATGAAATACCTTTTGCTGGAGAGAGGAAAGCAGCCATCCTTTCTGCTGGAAGACCCGGGGTTTGGAGAACAGTACCACGATAAATGGTTTGGCCTTGAATATCATCAGGCTCATCTTCCGGTTCTGGAGCAGAGAGAGGCGAAAGGTCATGCGGTAAGAGCGATGTACCTTTATGCGGGACTTGCTAATCTGGCATATGAGATAAAAGATTCGGAGATTACAGAGGTACTTGAGATTTTGTGGGAAGATGTGACAGAACGAAAAATGTATGTTACCGGGGCCGTAGGGGCTGAGGAACACGGAGAAGCATTCGGAGTACCATACGATCTGCCGAATGAAAGAGGATATGGAGAAACATGCGCGTCTATTGGTCTTATATTCTGGGCCAGAAGAATGTTAAAGCTAAAATTGGATTCCCAATATGCAGATGTAATGGAGCTGGCATTATATAATGGGGCGCTAAGTGGAATGTCTCTTGATGGAATGTCCTACTTCTATGTTAATCCATTGATGATTATTCCGGAACAGGCAGAAAGCAGATATGATCTGCGGCATGTCAGAACAGAACGGGTGCCGTGGTTCGGCTGCGCATGCTGCCCGCCGAATGTGGCCAGATTACTCATGTCGCTGCCTGACTATATCTGTGATTATGAGGTTTATAAAAAAGAGCTGACAATTCATCTCTATATCTGCGGGAAAATTTCGATAAGTGAAAACATATGGTTTGAGGTGTCGGGAAACTATATTGAGAGCGGGAAAATAAAATTCAGATATTGCGGAAATCCGGAAGAGATAACTCTTCGATTGCGTCTTCCCGGATGGAGCAGGAAGACCGGCATACAGATAAATGGCAGTCCATACCATCCGGAAACAGAGCGCGGATATGCCCGGATTACAAAAAGGTGGATTGCGGGTGATGAACTGGAACTGGCATTTGATGTAACACCGTGTTTTATTTATGCAGATCCCAGAGTTGCAGCAGATGCCGGGCGGGCAGCGGTCAGGCAAGGTCCTGTGATCTACTGTCTGGAGCAGGAAGATAATGGGAAAAACCTGAATTCGGTTGTCGTGAAAGATTTCTGCTCTGCTGAAGATTGGATGGAACACCAGAAAAACTCTGCAGAGGGCAATAAACATCACTCATGTAATTCGCCGGACAGTGATGGCTGTAATGATATCTTCTCCGATAATTGCATTGAGATGCCGGTACATGCAGTGTATCTGCGTGGTTACAGAGAAAAGTCGGAAACTTCGGATGGACGGCTTTATTCGGCCAGGAGGCCGGTGAAAGAAAAAGGTATATTCAGGGCCGTGCCATATCATATATGGGGAAATCGGGGAAAAGGAGAAATGCTGGTATGGATACGGAAAGCGGAGTAGTTTTATGAAAGCTTCTGCCCGGGATTCCCGGCCGGAAGATTCCTTCACATTACAAATCCGGATTTTTGCTCTGGCAATGCTGACGTGTTGGTGCTATAATGGGGAAAGATAAGCGCCTGTACAAAGGGAACAGCAGACGAAAGTTTCTGCCCTGCACGGCGCCTGGAGAATTTAGTCAGGAGGAGCGAGAATAACATGAGAAAAGTAATGCTTACCGGGGACCGCCCCACGGGAAAACTTCATGTAGGCCATTATGTGGGTTCGCTGAGACGGCGGGTAGAGCTTCAGAATACAGGAGACTTTGATGATATATTTATTATGATTGCAGATGCACAGGCACTGACAGACAATGCGGACAATCCGGAGAAAGTGCGCCAGAATATTATAGAGGTGGCGCTGGATTATCTGGCCTGCGGCCTGGATCCGGCAAAGTCTACGCTGTTTATACAGTCCCAGGTTCCTGAGCTGTGTGAACTGTCCTTTTACTATATGAATCTGGTTACCGTATCAAGGCTTCAGAGAAATCCGACGGTAAAAGCAGAGATTCAGATGAGAAATTTTGAGGCCAGCATTCCGGTCGGATTCTTTACCTATCCGATCAGTCAGGCGGCGGATATTACGGCATTTAAGGCGACGACAGTTCCGGTAGGAGAAGATCAGATGCCTATGCTGGAGCAGACCAGAGAGATTGTGCACAAGTTTAATTCTGTTTACGGAGAGACGCTGGTTGATCCGAAGATTCTGCTTCCGGAAAATGAAGCGTGTCTGCGTCTTCCGGGAATTGATGGAAAGGCAAAGATGAGCAAATCCCTGAACAACTGTATCTACCTGTCGGAGGAACCGGAGGAGATTCAGAAGAAAGTGTTCAGTATGTTTACAGATCCCACTCATATCCGCATCGAGGATCCGGGAAAACTGGAAGGAAACACAGTGTTCACGTATCTGGATGCGTTCTGCAGACCGGAGTATTTTCCGGAGTTCCTGCCGGAGTATAAAGATCTGGATGAGCTGAAGGACCATTATAAGAGAGGCGGTCTGGGAGACATGAAGGTAAAACGGTTCCTGAATAATGTGCTGCAGGCAGAACTGGAGCCGATCAGAAACCGGAGAAAGGAATTCCAGAAAGATATTCCGGCCATTTATGAGATCCTGAAAAAAGGCAGTGAGAAGGCTGAGGCTGTAGCAGCCGAGACACTGAAGGATGTAAAGGCAGCTATGAAGATCAATTATTTTGACGATATGGATCTGATCAGAGAGCAGAGTGAAAAGTTTTCGGAATAGGATCTGCGGAATAAAAGATTAAAATACAGATTAAAACGGGAGGAATGTCGGCAGAAGGCATTCCTCTTTTTATGCTTTTTTCTGTAAATGCCTGTAATGAGGAGGATAAGTAAAAAGAGGAGCGGGAAAATGAAGAGGCAATGAAGCGGCAAGACAAAAAAACAGAGAGTGAAAGATCTGATCTTTCGCTCTCTGTCCCTGTGTACGTGCGATAGAAGATTCGAACTCCCGACCTTCTGGTCCGTAGCCAGACGCTCTATCCAGCTGAGCTAATCGCACATGTAATTGCTGTCTCGTTCACAGCAAAAATTATTATAGTGTATTTTTCTGGAACTGTCAAGCATAAAATGAGATTTTCTTTGAAAATATGGAAAAGAGATGATAATCATGGAATAGCATGATATAATGCACATAACTTTTGAGAAGGGAGATGGATTCACCATGGACGGCAGTGAGTGCACGGATATTGAAAAAATTTTGGAAAGACAGAAGAAGTTTTTCGGCAAAGGTGTTACAAAAGATATCTCTTTTCGGAAAAAAGCACTGAAGCATCTGAGGAGGGCGATCCGGTGCTATGAGGAGGAGCTGGAACAGGCGCTGAAACTGGATCTGGGAAAACACAGGTCGGAATCGTATATGACAGAGATCGGATTTGTCCTTGCAGGTATATCCCAGGCGCTGCGGAATCTGGAGAAATGGGCCGGAGAAGAATATATTTCCACCCCGGTTTATATGCAGCCGGGGAGAAGCAGAATCCGCAGGGAACCGTACGGAACGGTCCTGATAATCGGCCCATACAATTATCCGTTTCATCTTCTGATGGAGCCGCTTACATCCGCTGTGGCGGCCGGCAACTGCGCGGTAGTCAGAACGTCGAAGCAGACGCCTCATACATCAGAGGTTATCCGCCGCATGCTGACACATGCCTTTCATCCGGAATATATCTGGTGTGCGCCGGGAGATCAGGTGGATAATCCGACAATTTTAAAACAGAGGTTTGATTATATTTTCTTTACGGGAAGCCCGCGGACCGGACGCCTTGTCATGAAAGCGGCGGCCGAGAATCTGGTTCCGGTGACGCTGGAGCTGGGCGGGAAGAGTCCGGTTATCGTAGATAAGACGGCAGATATACCGACGGCGGCCAGACGGATTATGTGGGGGAAGCTTCTGAACGCGGGACAGACCTGTGTTGCTCCGGACTATATACTGGCGGATGAGAAGATAAGGGATACCCTTATCCGCGGCCTGAAAAAGGCGGCGGAGGATCTTTACGGAAAAGATATTGCCGGAAATCCGGATTACGGGCGGATCATAAATGAACAGCATTACGACCGGCTTGCAGAGATACTGGAGACAGATAAAGAGTGGATCGTATACGGCGGGCAAAGGCTGAGAAAAGAGCGGTTTATCGGACCTGCTATTCTGGATCTCGGGCTGGTTTCCGCAGAGACGGCAGACCGGGCGGCTTCCATGCAGGAGGAACTGTTCGGGCCGGTTCTGCCGGTACTGTCTTATAAAAAACTGCAGGAAGCACTGGATTTTGTCAATAAAAGAGAACGTCCTCTGGCGCTTTATATCTTTACAGAGGACCGGGATGTCAGAGACCGGGTGCTGGAACACACATGTTCGGGAGGCGTATGCGTCAACGACACGGTAGAACATCTGGTCAATCACAGACTTCCGTTCGGCGGAATCGGCAATTCCGGTATGGGCCGGTATCACGGAAAATACGGATTTGATACATTTACGCATCTGCGGGCGGTCTATGAGAAGCCGCCTGGCAAAAGCATATCGCCGGGATATCCTCCCTACAGCGAGGCAAAACTGAAACTGATCCGGAAGGTTCTGAGATAGAACAGATCATAAACAGGTCCGGGAAGAAGAAAATGGACGGCAGAAAAAGGGCCGGTGCTTCTGAGTGTTTTCAGGAGTACCGGCCTGTATGATTTGTCCGACTGCTGTTTTACTGCCTTTTGGTCAGATCAGTCCGTGATCCCTGCAGTAAGTAAAGATACCGTCATCTGCCGCGGTACCGCATATGTCGTCTGCCGCGGCTTTTACATGATCTCCGGCATTTCCCATGGCGACTCCCAGCCCTACAGTCTGAAGCATTTCAATATCATTGGCGCCGTCTCCGAATGCCAGCGCCTGCTCTTTATCAAGTCCGTAATAATCCAGAACCTTTTCGATTCCATATCCTTTGCTTCCGGTTGCTGAGATAATATCCGCCGCCCGGTCCCACCAGGCGGTGATCCGTGCGCCTTTTACATCTTTCAGAATCGCCGGATAGTCTTTTTCACGGCAGCCGATCATGATCTGAAAGATCTCTTCGCCGGCCAGTTTGTCAAAATCATCGATGATTTCCAGCTTATGCCGGGAGATGGCAAAATAATCTTCCAGATCTTTGTCGCTCCCGTTCGCACCCATGCGGGAAGCGCCGGCAAGAGCAAGGGGCCTATGAATGACCGCCGCATTTCTGATCACCGTCTGCACATCCGGGGCAGGGATGGGATTACGGAATATGACTTCCTCTTTTGTGTAGCAGTAGGAAGCGTTAAATGTCAGATATGTGTCGAATTCTATTCCCGGGAAATGGGGAAGAATTGCCGGAGGACGGCCTGTCGCAATACAGATCCGGATGCCGTTTTTCTGAAGCGCGGCTAATGTTTCCAGCATTTTCGGCGTGATTTTTCTGCTGCCGATATCAATCATTGTCCCGTCTATATCAAAAAATGCAATTTTAATGTTTTTAAGATCTGATAAATCCATATGTGCCTCCACAGTAAAAATATTCTGAACTATTATAGCATCGCCGAAAGGGAATGACTACTGATTCGCGGAGAAAAAACGGCTGCTTTTTGAAAAGGCGGGAGGGGATGATTTGTCCGCACCTGTGTGAAAAGGACATAATTTTTTTTCAGAACTATTGACATAAATAGAAAACTAGTGTACTATCTAACTATAGCACTGATACAGCGATGCGGACGTAACTTTCCTATCATTTTCGCATGAGGGGAAAGCTGCGGAGGCAGCTGATCAGAAAAAGGAGGGATGACATGGAATATAATTCGAATGCCCCCATTTATATGCAGGTTATGCGTGAACTGAAGAAACTGATGATAAAAGGAGAGCTGAAACCGGGTCAGAAGATGCCGTCAAACAGAGAGCTGGCTGTACTTTTCAAAGTGAATCAGAATACCGCGGCCAGAGTTTACCGGGAGATGGAAAACGAAGGCTGCTGCTACACCAGAAGGGGAATCGGCACATTTGTTTCAGAGGAGGAAGAGATGTTTGAAAATTTGAAAAATGAAATGGCAGAGGAACTTCTCAGAAATTTTATGAAGGAAATGAAAGACCTGGGATTTCAGAAGGATGATATCATCTCTCAGGTTGCAGATTATAAGGAGGAACAGGAATGATGCTGGAATGCAGGAATCTGACAAAAACATACAGAGGGAAAAAGGCGGTTTCCAATCTGAGTATCCGGCTGGATGCGGGAAAGATATATGGACTGCTTGGAGAAAACGGAAGCGGAAAGACGACATGGATGAAGATGACGGCAGGTCTGACAAAGCCGTCTCAGGGCACGATCCTTTACGAAGGGCATCTGCTGGATTACAGAGACAAAAGCGAGATTGCCTATATGTCCACAGAGTCCTTCTTCTATGACTATATGAAAGTGGCGGATGTAGGAAAATATTATGCAGACTTTTTTAAGGATTTTGATGAAAAGAAGTTTGAAGAACTGATCCGGCGCTTCGGCCTGGAGGATTCGATGAAGGCGCGGAATCTTTCCAGCGGTATGAACGCGAAACTCAGGATCGCGGCTACTTTATCCAGAGATGCAAGACTCTGTATGCTGGATGAGCCGTTAAACGGTGTTGACTACAAGGCCAGGGAAGATATTATTTCTCTGATCCTTGAGGAGGCGGATGAAAACCGGACTTTTGTTATTTCTACCCATCTGATCGAAGAGGTGGAGACGTTTATCGAAGAAGCCATATTTATCAGAAACGGCGAACTGGTTAAGCTTGTCAACCTGGAGCAGGAGAGAGCGGCAGGCGGAAGATCCCTGGCAGAGATTTATCTGTCGGTTATGTAAGGAGGAGAAAAATGTTAAAACTTGTGAAATATGAATGGAAGAAGCAGCGTACATCAAGGATGATAATTCTTGGGCTGCTTGTGGCCGGAATTATTGCATTCTGGGGAGGAATTTTATTTAAAAGCGATACAGTAACGGTTCTGAGTCTTGCTTTTCTGTATACTTTTGCTGTTCTGGTGCTTTTCTATACGGGTGTGGAGAGCGTACTTGTGTTTAACCGGGATTTAAGAACAAAGCAGAGCTATATGCTCTTTATGGTTCCCAAATCGATCTGGGCGATCCTTGGCGCGAAATTCATCTCTGCGATTCTGCAGATGCTGTTTGTATTCGCTCTGTTTTTCGCTGCAGGCAGCCTGAACCTGATGGCTGCTGTCTGGAGATCGGGGAACATAGATGCCCTTGTGCATGCATTTGAAAATCTGATGCGGACGCTTACGGAGGAGAATTTTGACTGGATGATTCTGGTGGAAGCGGCGTTAATCCTTTTCCTTGCCTGGGTGCTGATTATTCTGATTGGTTTTCTGGCGGTAATCCTTGCGCGTACAGTGCTGGTAAAGTCCAGATTCGCAGGACTGTTTGCCCTTATTCTTTTCTTCCTCATCAATGTGGCTGTGGAGTGGGGATACCGTTTCTCCGACCTGCTGCCCAATGTAGGCGGAAGCGGTCATTTCGGCTGGGATATCTGGAATATCCTTTATTATATCATTGTCTGCGGAGGGCTGTTTCTAGTATCGGGATGGCTGGCGGACAGAAAGCTGAGTGTGTAAAGACCTGAAATTATAATGACATATCATGACAGACGGACTGCCGGAAATTCTCCGGCAGTTTTTCTGTTAGGAAAGAGAAACTGTAAAGAATATTTCTGTGCATTTCCGAGGTTTTGTGATAGAATGATAGGAAATCGGGCAGAGAAGGTCAGAATTTTCTGTCCGTATTTACTGAAACGCAAAGAGAGGAACAACACGTATGGATATAAACCAGAAGCTGACAGAAGAACTTGGAGTAAAGCGGTGGCAGGTTGACGCCGCTGTAAAGCTGATTGATGAGGGAAACACGATCCCTTTTATTTCAAGATACCGGAAAGAGGCAACCGGCTCGCTGAATGATGAGCAGCTCAGAATGCTCCATGAACGTCTGTTATATCTGCGCAGTCTGGAGGAAAAAAAGGAACAGGTGCTTTCCAGCATTCAGGAACAGGGAAAGCTTACGGAGGAGTTAAAAGCCCAGATTCTGGCGGCCGAAGCACTGGTGACAGTGGAGGATCTGTATCGTCCCTACCGGCCCAAGAGACGGACCCGGGCGACGATTGCCAAAGAGAAAGGTCTGGAGCCGCTGGCTGCGCTGATCTGGCTGCAGAAGACGGAAGAACCTCTGGAAAGTGCTGCCCTTCCATATATTTCCGAAGAAAAAGGCGTAGCGACAGCAGAGGATGCCATTGCAGGGGCACAGGATATCATAGCGGAGTCCATATCAGATAATGCGGATTACCGGACCTGGATCCGCCGGATCACAATGAAGAAAGGGAAGGTTGTATCCGCCGCAAAAGACCCGGATGCGGAGTCTGTATACGAGATGTATTACGACTTTGAAGAACCGGTGTCAAAACTGGCCGGACACAGGGTGCTGGCGCTTAACCGGGGAGAAAAGGAAAAGGTTCTGACCGTAAAGGTGGAAGCGCCGGAGGAAGAGATCATAGCCTGGCTGGAGAGAAAGTCGCTCCGCGGAGAGAATCCTTTTACGGCTCCGGTGATAAAAGAAGCGGTAAAGGACAGCTATCGCAGATTGATCGCCCCGGCAATTGAGCGGGAGATACGCAGCGACCTGACTGAGAAAGCGGAGGACGGCGCTATCCGGGTATTCGGGAAAAATCTGCATCAGCTTCTGATGCAGCCTCCCATTGCGGGAAAAGTCGTTCTGGGATGGGATCCTGCCTTCCGTACCGGGTGCAAGCTAGCGGTAGTAGATGAAACGGGAAAAGTGCTGGGAACGACCGTGATCTATCCCACAGCGCCTACCACGCCAAAGAAGATCCAGGCAAGCAAGGATCTTCTGAAAAAGATCATACCGAAGTACCACATCTCCCTGATTTCTCTCGGAAACGGAACCGCATCCAGGGAGTCGGAACAGTTTATTGTGGAACTTCTGAAAGAAATACCGGAAAAGGTACAGTATGTGATTGTCAATGAAGCGGGGGCGTCCGTTTATTCTGCCAGTAAACTTGCCAGTGAGGAATTCCCGAAGTTTGATGTGGGACAGAGAAGCGCCGCCTCTATTGCCAGACGGCTTCAGGATCCTCTGGCCGAGCTGGTAAAAATTGATCCCAAGTCGATCGGTGTGGGACAGTACCAGCATGATATGAATCAGAAGAAGCTGAGCGAGTCTCTTACCGGTGTGGTGGAAGACTGTGTGAATAAAGTGGGCGTGGATCTGAACACAGCCTCTGCGCCTCTTCTTTCCTATATTTCGGGCATCAGCAGCACGATTGCAAAAAATATTGTGGCATACCGGGAGGAGAACGGCCGGTTCAAAGACCGCAGGGAGCTGCTGAAGGTACCGAAACTTGGACCGAAAGCGTTTGAACAGTGCGCCGGATTTATGCGGATTCAGGACGGAGCAAATCCTCTGGATGCCACAGGCGTCCATCCGGAGTCCTATAAAGCAGCCGGGCAGCTGCTGAAAAAGCAGGGATTTACGCCGGAGGATGTCAGAGAGCATCATCTTGCCGGTCTGTCCATGACCGTCCGGGATTACAGAAAGACGGCGGAAGAGCTGGGAATCGGCGAGATTACTCTGCGGGATATTGTGAAAGAACTGGAGAAACCGGGCAGAGACCCCAGAGATGAGATGCCCAGGCCGATACTCCGCACGGACGTGCTGGATATGAAAGACCTTAAAGAAGGTATGGTACTCAAGGGAACGGTAAGAAATGTTATTGATTTCGGCGCGTTTGTGGATATCGGCGTCCATCAGGACGGACTGGTGCATATCTCCCAGATGACGGAGAAATATATCCGGCATCCTCTGGAAGTGGTAAGTGTAGGCGATATCGTGGATGTTAAGGTCTTAAGCGTGGACCTGAAGAAAAAGAGAATCCAGCTTACTATGAAAGGAATATAAGAGGAAAGGACGGATGAATGTCAACAGCCGATATCAAAAATTAATAATAATTAAATAATTGATAGAGGTTTCTTAAAGAAGAGGTGCTATAATCTGTTGTATATCTAGGAGCAGATTATCAGCAGGTCTGCCGGTAAAAGGTGATACAAATGAGGAGGGGTTGAAGGTGCGGAGCCGGAGAGAGAAGGAAAACAGACGGAATGGCCTTATTCTGTGCGGACTTGTCTTTTTTGTTATCGTGGCGACAATTTTCTGTATGATTGTAAATGGACAGGAAGCGGCAAAAGAGCAGGCGCGGATCTCCGCGGAGAAAAAAGCGGAAGAAGCGGCGGAAAAGGCAAAACAGAAGGCAGAAGAAGAGAAAAAGAAGGCGGAAGAAGAACGGAAGAAGGCTTCTTCGGTTCAGCCGGGCGTCCCGATTGGCACGACGGCGGTAAATGATAATGAGAAGGTCGTTTATCTGACATTTGATGACGGTCCCTCTAAAAATACAGAAGAGATTCTTGAGATCCTGGATAAATACAATGCCAAGGCTACCTTTTTTATTACCGGTGAAGATAAAAATCACAGAGATTTGATCAAAAAAGCGTATGACGCGGGGCATACCATTGGTCTTCATACATATTCTCATAAATATTCGGAAGTCTATGCATCAGTGGATGCATATTTTAAGGATCTGGACAAAATCGGAAAGATAGCGGAGGAACAGCTCGGTTTTGTTCCCTGTTTCATCCGGTTCCCGGGCGGATCGTCCAACGAGGTTTCCACGCAGTACTGCAAGGGAATTATGTCCAGGCTTGTGGATCTCGTCCAGGAGAAGGGTTATCAGTATTACGACTGGAATCTTGACAGCGGCGACGGGGCAGGCAAGGGAAAGGAGGACCTGATCAGAAATTCCCAGACGGATCAGATGAATCATATTATGCTTCTGTGCCATGACGCCGGGGCGAAACATGAGACCGTGGAGGTGCTCCCTTCGATCATTGAATATTATCAGCAGAAGGGGTATGAATTCCGGGCAATTGACAGGGAAAGTTATGTGGTGCATCATAAAGTGAATAACTGAGAGGAACGGAGAGTTCAGACTGACTGTCCGGAGAATATCAGCTATTTTATGGATAAATTATACCCCAAAGTCATGGAAGCGGATGTTAGAGTAGTTTCTAACATCCTTATTTTTTTATATATCAAAAACGTTAATTATGATAAAATGATAAAAACTGATTGAGTTAAATAACAAAATAGTCAAGGAGAAAAATAAATGGTTGTATTTAACAAAGATACAAGAGTAAAAATTCCTGACACAGTTCAATATTTAAGATTAGGTTATCATTATCAGTCTTTAAAAACAGATGACATTGATATTGACTTTAATACAAAAATTTTTGACTATGCAGATATTAGATAAATTTACGATTAATAATATACCATTAGAGAGTCAGCAGAGATTTGCAAAAATACTGATTCAAATAGATTCTAAAATAGATAATAACAATAAAATAAACTATGAACTTGAAGAAATGGCAAAAACAATCTATGATTACTGGTTTTTAGAGTCTGAATTTCCTGACGAGGAAGGAAAGCCTTATAAATCATCGGGGGATAAGATGGTTTGGAATAAAGAGCTGAAAAGAGATTTGCCTAAACTGATGATTGCGCTCTATGATGAAGTCTGTAATACTGACAACGAAAAAAGTAAAGAGTATGAGGCGCAATGTCTGGATATATGGGATCTGATGTTTGAAAACAGGATCGGCATTACCCGTG
>ERZ1643247.1543-NODE-1543-length-20719-cov-26.519164_pt1 | contig 20719 bp, 18 predicted proteins | sample MGYA00579264_ERZ1643247 | MGnify/ENA primary metagenome ERZ1643247 (study PRJEB29033, sample SAMEA4952262) | chicken gut metagenome | biome: Broiler Chicken; feature: Gastrointestinal Tract; material: Caecum | place: Ireland | collected 2018 | study: Broiler... | reverse complement strand
ACAAAAATCTTTGGTGTATCAAGCGACTACATCCTCGGCATAGAAAAATAAATCATCTAAAAATATGATAATTTAAAAAAAACATAAAATTAAAAAAATAGAATTTTATAGAAAAAAAACAAGCAAAATAATAAAATCTTCAAACTTGTTTAAAAACGATAAATATTCAGTTTTTCTGGTGACCCCACCGGGACTCGAACCCAGAACAATCCCTTAGGAGGGGACCGTAATATCCAGTTTTACTATGAGGTCATTTTTCATGCAAAGTTTTTTCATTTTTTCTTTGCATGGATATTTTATCACAACAATAAAATTTTTGCAAGCGAATTTATTTTAAACTTCTTTTTTATTTAATGAGTTAAGTTGTTAAAATTTAAATAAGTTGGTGTTTTAAAATGATATCATTTTTGAAGTTTTTTATTCATTCACAATTTAACACAATTAAATTTTAATAACCATATTCGGCGATGTTGTTATTTCTCCAATTCTCGTCCACTTTAACAAGTAGATGAATATTAACTTTTTTATCAAACAAATTTTCGGCGTATTGCCTTGCACTTATGCCAATATCTTTCAAATTCTTTCCGCCCTTACCGATAACTATCCCCTTATGACGCTCTTTTTCAAGTATGATAAGGATATCCATGTTAACAGAATTTTCCTTTTCCTCCAACTTCTCACAAACAACCGCAATACCATGAGGAATTTCGTTATCTAAAATATCAAGTAGCCTCCCGCGGATATGCTCACAAACCAAAAATTTAATGCTTTTATCCGTGTATTCGTCCTCGTCAAATATCGCCTCGCCAGTTGGAAGTTTTTCCACAATCAAATTGATAAGTTTATCAAGATTTTTGTTTTCTTTAACCGAAATAGAAATATCACTATCAATGTCCGCCACCGCCTTTTTATCGCTTTTTGTTAAAACGACAATCACTTTTTCCGCCTTACCTTTAAGCATCTTTATGTAATCTTTCTCTTCGTCAGAAACAGTTTTACCAAGGTCAACAAGATAGAGGATAACATCAGCAGTTGTTATGGCGTTTCTAACATTTTTCATCATAAAGCGGTCAAGTTTATTTTTACTGTGATGAATTCCCGGCGTGTCGATAAAAACAATTTGAAAGTTTTCGCCATTGCATATGCCTAAAATGTTATTGCGTGTTGTTTGAATACGCTTGGAAACTATGGCGACCTCTTCGCCGACCAACCTATTAACCAGACTGCTTTTGCCTGCATTTGGAAGCCCAAGCACTGCAACATATCCGCACTTCACAGGTTTACCTCGCTCAAAATTTTATCTTGAATTTTATTCATAATTCTTTCATCTTCCTCTTTGATATGGTCAAAGCCAAGAAGGTGCAAAAAGCCATGTAAAGCCAAAAAACATACCTCACGCGTTATGGAATGTTCATATTCCTTTGCCTGCGCCTTTGCCACATTTTTTGAAATAACAATATCACCAAGGAAAAGTAACCCCTCATCAAAATCATAACTCTTTTTAAATTTTTTCAATTTTTCATTTGGTGTTTTATTTAAATTTGGAAAGGACAGAACATCAGTCGCTTTATCCACATTGCGAAATTCCTTGTTTAACCTATGAATCTCCTCGTCGGAAACAAAATTTAAGGAAACGCAAACATTGGAAAAATCTTCTTTAAGAACTTTTTCAGCGACACTAAAAATCTTCTTTATCTTATGTTTATAAAGCCCAATTTTACCTTCAATCTTCATATTTTCTCCTTAACTAGCACTAATGATTTTTTCGTAAACGATGACATAGTTCACACTTGCTCCGCCGTCGAAATGCCGAACTGTGTAAAATTCATCATTTATTATACCATAGTTAGCCGAATTTAACAAGGCTTTTTCGCGCGCTTTAAAAAGTATTTTTTCTTCTGCTTCCTCAAAGGTTTCATTTACCATAACTTCTTCAAGTTCATAGCAAATTGTGCGTTTGAGTTTGAAAGGCAGTAATGTGCTTGACAAATTGACAGTTTCCTCTTCAGTTTCAAAAAGTTCAAAGTTGTTATCTTCTCCGTTTGCATAAATTGTCAGCCCAAAAAGTTGAACTTCGCTTTTTTCATAAAAATTTCCTGTTCGCCTGATTTCTGTGCTGTGGTCATAGTGCACGACCTCGCCCTCGCCGTAAACTTCAAAAGTTATTTCCGCAGACGGCTTCACTGGATTAATCTCGCCATTTCCGTCCAAAAAATATGGAAGCACCAGCACATCTCCCTTTTCCACATAATCATCCACTTTCACATTCATTGTTCCAGAAATGAGATTGATGTTTGTCACTTTTCCGTCAAACTCGGCAACAACAGGTTCAAAGTCGCCATAGATTTCATCGGGAAGAAGTTTCTCTTTGATGTTTATAATTAAAGTTTGTCCACGAATGATAACCGAAACAAAACTTATTTCCTCAAAATTTTCATATATTGCTCCCTCCACCGCTTTGGTGTTCAAAGCAAATTTATTTTTTGTGAAGTTTTCTTTAACAAACCCGACAACTTCCGCTTGCGTCAAGTTTTGTTCCCCCAAAAGTTCATATCTCCAAATTATCGGCGATTGCACAAGATAAATAACCAAAGAAAAAATAATTGCCGACAAAATATAGATATTTCCAAAGGTTTTAAATATTTTTGGCAAAATGCCGTGATTTTTTTCTTCTAAAATTTCATATCCAAAAGATATTAGAAGTTTTCTCACTTTCTTTGCCTTAAAAAACGAAACCTTAAAAGAGGAGCAATTTTTTGAATGTCGTTTTAACTCATAAATCTTAAATTTCTTTGAAATTATGTTCAAATTTTTTTCTTGGTTAAGACCTTTAATTTTAAATTCTGTTAAACTCATCAAAAACTCTCCACTTTTTTGATTTTACCAGAAATTTTAATGGTGTTTTCGGTTAGTTCCAGCAAAAACATTTCCTCGCCCTCAACCACAATTCTTCCGCCCTTAACCTTAAAAGATATGAGTTCCTTAGAAAGCGAAACAAGCCCCTTATGCCCCTCAGCATAAAGAATTTTGTTCGACATATTGATGATTTGAAAAGTGTCGAGCATATTTTGATTTTTAGTTTTTGACTTTATCTCCTCGAAAAAATTGAACATATTTTACCTATCCTATTTTATGAACAAGATAGTTAAAAAAGAATAAAAAAAGAAAAGTGACCATAAGCCACTTTAATTAAATTATTCTGTCACCTTTAATGCCTGGTTTAAAATTGCATGGAGATTGGCAAGAATAGTCTTTAAATGTGCAACGCGAACCATTTAAATATGGTTTCAACTCCTCGGCAAGTGCAGGGTTTTCGTTTAGCAAGCGCTCGAACATCTTTTTCTTGGAAATTGTTGTTTGCCTGTCAATTTCAAGTTGTGCTTGCGTGCAATTTCTTTCTTTCATCTTCAAAATAAAGTTTTCAAAAGTTCCCCTTTCCTTGATTGGAATCATCATTCCTTGTGGGATTTTTTCCGCCATTTTTTTGCAATCGGCAAGCCAGTAAATCTCCCATTTAGTCCCCTTTAAAATTGGTGGAAGATAAAAATTCTCATTTTTTGGATTTTCAATTATTTTATCGATTGCGTCGTTGTCTTTCCCCATTAGTATGGTGTAGTCCAAAGTTCTGTGCCTTTGTGCCTCGGCAAGTTGCGCAAGTGAGCCATGGTAAAATAGTGTGTAACTTTCGCCGAACTGCTCTTTGATTTCGCGTTTCGACCTGTTGAAAAGTTTTAAAACAAGATTTTTATCGTCAAACGAAAGTTTATCGTCAATATAGCCTAACTTTTCAAGTTGGTTATTAAATTCTATAAGCTCTTTTCTTAAACGAGTGGAGAAAGAGTCTTTTTTATTTTCCAAAAACTCAATTTCCTTTTTTAATTTAAGGTATATAACATTAAGTTGGCGATAAGAAACCGTGTAAACCATGTTGGTTGGAGTGAATACGGGTGTCAAATATCTTGCGTTTTCTTGAGCAAGTTTTTTAATTTTTAAGTCAGTTAACCAAACTTCGTTTCCATCTTTTTGAAGTTTTTTAATTTCCTCTTCAAAAATTTGAAGCCACTTTTCATAAACCTCTTTTTCCTCACCAAATAGAGTCATCTTTTTATATCGTGCAGATTTTTCGCTTGTTGTGTACATCTGCTCGTCATTCAAAATCATGGCAACAATTTTAGGAATATCGTTGATCTCCAAATTAACACTTGGGTGATCAAAAGGACTTTTGTGTCCATTAAGCTTAATCATTCCCTCGCGCTTTTTTGTTCTCTCCTCGTCCTCATGAAAAAGATTTTCAATAGTGTCTTTAAGATAGCACACGCCAGCGGTCAGCCCACCAATTCTATCCATTTCCTCTTTAGTCGGAACATGTCCAAGATTTGTTCCAGCAAAAACTTTGATTTCCATTTTTTTCTCCTATGAATTTTAAAAATCTTCTTCCGTTAAGTTCGATTTGTTAAGCAAAAATTTAAGAATTTCATTTTTAAGTTCTGGCGTAAGTTTTTCCAAAATCTCGTCAATATCAAGGTTGCGTTCAAAATAGTCGCGCTTAAAATCTTCAATGTTATAGTTATTCATTCCTCCAAGCGCCTCTTGCTTTTTTCTTTCCAAAAACTCTTGATATGCTTTTTCAATATCTGCAAAATCGTCGTCCTCATCATCGTCGTTTTCATCATCGTCAAGTTTAACTGGATGTATTGGCGTTTGACTCATGTTGAAAGGGTTTTGAATTTTATAAGAAAAGTTTTCACTTGTGCTTTCTGCTTGCTCTTTTTTCTCTTCTTCTTGTTCTTGCAAAGTAAAATCTTCAAGTTCGGCATTTTTATCATTACCAAAACTAGTTTGTTCTTCTTGTTGTTCAATCTCAACCTCAGTTTCGCTGTTTTTATAGGACGACAAAATCTTATCAAGCGCTTCTTCATTCACTTTAAGTTTACCAAATTTTTTGCTTTTATGAGGTCGTGCTTGCTCTTTAACTTTAACAGTTTTTTTAGGCTTTACTGTTAAAGTGTTACTTGTCACTTTACCTTCCTCTCTAAGTTTCGTTTCGTTTTTAACAAGCGTCTTTTTCTTCTTTCGATCCATGAGACAAAGAGCCAAAATAAGCGCAATCACAATCAGCAATATGACAACTGAAAAGATGATATACTTAGTCATTTTCTCCTCCACTTAAAAAAGTTTACTCAAAAACCTTCATCTAAGTTAACTTAATTATATCACACATTCCTAGGTTTGTCCATACCCTAATTTAAAAACAATATTGTATTGCATACCACCGCAAAATGTTGTGTAGTATGCAAGCCTCAAAACAACATTTGGTAGGTGTTTTGGTTTTTACGGGAAGGAAGATTGTTTTTTTGTGCAAATTTGGGCGAGCGAAATTGGCGAGCAAAAGTGTCTTTTTTATTGACACATCCAAAATATTTAACTTGGTTTCGGAATAAAAAAGACAGCGCGCTTCCGCGCGCCCATGCTAAGCATGGACTTTTGCTCGCCGTCTTATCGATTATAATTTCACTTCTTCCACTTTTGCTATGGAAAAAGCGATATGCATAAGTTTGTTGTTTGTTTGCACTGGCGAAAGCATGATAAGTTCTTCCTCATTTTTAATTAGCGCCATACCCTTGCTCCAACCAGTGTGCAAAATGCGATTATCATACTCCACAATAAGTGGAAGTTTTTGCCAATATCCTTTGCCGTAGTTATAATTCACAAGAAAATGACCTTGGTTTAAGCCAATCTCGCCGTTATCGCGTTTTGCCGTTAATATGACAGCGCCCTTTTTGCCACCCTTATGAGTGAAAACACAGTATGGCATACTTCCAAGATAGAAACCATCCTCAGTTTCTGCGCGTGTGCCTTTGCTGTTAGGATTTCCCCAGTTTTCGCCGTCTTTTGAAATTTTGAAATGAATATCGTTGCAAAGCGTGCCAACAATTTCATAGCAAAGGAAAAATTCTCCATTTGCCATTTTAGTCACAATCGGCATACCTGGACGGAGAATTTTATCATGCAGAGCCACAACAAATTCTTCCTTTGTCCAAGTTTTTCCGCCGTCACTTGACCTTTTCTGCACAATTGCTTGGTTGTATCCTTCTTCGCCATGATATCTTTCATCCGAAAACATCACAACTAGTTCACCTTTTTTGTTTATGAAAAGGAAAGGTTCCCAAATTGGACCAAGTTTACCAAAATTTTGCTCCACAGGCGCGCCTCCTTTTGCAATTGAGGAACGAAACTTCCATGTTTTTCCATGGTCACGGCTTATGAAGAACAAAATTTCTGTTGACGACATATCCTTTGGAATGGAATTGCCCGCAAAAACAAGAGTGCCTTTTTTAAGGTCGCCACAATCGGCATCAAGTTCCAACATCATCGGTTGAAAACGCATACCGAATTTGTTTTTAGTGTCTTCCACTTTGCTGAAAAGTTGCCAACTGCGTCCGCCGTCCACACTTTTGTATATTGGTGCAACAACTGGCTCATCCTTAGAATAAAACTCAAATGTGGCAAGAAGTTCTCCGTTATTTTTGCCCGCATTTTTAAGTTCAACAACGCGTGGATACATACATCCCGTGGCATTGGCAATTTCTTCCTCACGAGGTGCAAACAAAACGCCTGCAAACTCCTTTTTAATGTCTATTGGCATATCATCCTCCTAAAAATTGTTAACTAAATCTCATAACAATATTACCAAATTAAAATTAAAAAGACAAACATATTAAAATAAATTGACAAAAATTCTTTTGCGAGATATAATAGGAAAGTCGCAAACGATAAATGATGAGTGAAGAAAATTTTATAAACAATATGCTCGTGTGGCTCAGTTGGTAGAGCAGTTGATTCGTAATCAACAGGTCATGGGTTCAAGTCCCATCACGAGCTCCAAAGAAAAAACTGCGCTTATTATTCATTTTGAAAACAAGTTTCAAAATTTCATTTGTTGCTTGTTTTTTCTTTTATGCGACCAAACGCAACTCGCATTTCATTGGCGAGTTGGTCGCAACTTTGATGAGGATTATTTTTGTTTGTTCTTTTCTTTCTTATTTTTTCACTCTTCTCTTTTCTTTTAAATTCGGATTATTTTTGAAATAAAAAAGAAGAAAGAAAAAAGAAAAGTTGTGGATGATTTTGTATTAAAGCATTTTAAGCGAAGCGCATCGTCTTAACATTTTCAGTTTGCGACCAAACGCAACTCGCACAAAATAGGGCTCCCGAAAAATGTTCACATTTTTTGGGAAAAGGAACAAGCAAGCGAATGGTAAGACTTTTGACGACAGGCAAAAGTTGAAATGAAGTGCAGTTTGTGACGCCGTCACAACTTTGGCAAGGATTATTTTTGTTTGTTCTTTTCTTTTTTATTTTTTCGTTTTTCACTTTTCTTTAAATTCGGATTATTTTTGAAATAAGAAATAAGAAAGAAGAAAGAAAAGTTGTGGATGATTTTAAAATATTAAAATAAAAGCCTTGCTACAGCCTTTTTAATCTAAATTTAAAAGCGAAAAATCAAGATTTTTATATTTATTCTCGTCCACCACATAGGTTCTTATTGGTGCGTCATTTCGAGGCTTGCCATTTTTATTTGTTCCGCTCAGCCACTCTTGATGCCTTTTTGCTATGCTTTCTGCAACTTCTTTAAAGGGCACAATAAAGATTTTATCCTGTGGATTTTTTTCGGATTTTAAAATAACAAAAGCGTAAAAACAATTTTCTTGCCCTATAGCATATTTTTCGTTTTTAACATTCAAAAGAAAACTGTTTTTGCCGTTTTGATTGGTTTTAACTTGTATCGCACAAAATTTTGTTCCAAGTTCGTTCATTGCAATAAGGTCAAACATTTTCGCTCTGTCATCTAGTAATGCTGCTATGTAATTTTTTCTTGCAAGTTCCGTAAGCACAACTTTTTCTCCGATATGACCACACTCTGCACTTCGTAATTTTGCCATAATTTCTCCTTTATCAATAAAATAAACAATCATAAATTATTTGTCAATCAAATTTCGCAGTTTAGTTAAATAATAAAAAACCTTGTCAAAAACAAGGTTTAAAATTATTTTCCTGCAACTCTTATGTTATCATTTGGCTTAGCCTCTTTGAAAAGTGGATTATAGTAAATTCTCTCTTCGCCTTTATCAACATATGCTAAGATGTTTTCTTTTGGAATTGTAATGGTTGAATAACTAAACCCCGCCCCCTCTTCATTTTTTATGCGCTTAATAACATTTTGCGAATATGGCAATTTAATCACCACAACTGCACGCTGACCATGACCTGTTAAGGCATCAAAATCTAAAACATCTTCCACTCCGCTTAATTGGCTTGTGGAGGCGTTGAGTTTTTCTTCGTCGAGAGATAAACCATTATCTAAAATGTTCCTTGCTTCTAAAACGGAAGTTGCGCGATAAACATATGCATCCTTACCAGAATAACCCAAAAGGTCATTTAACTGCACATAAAATAATGTGTTTTTAAACGCCTCTTTTTCTTCAACTTTCAATTTATCATTTACCATGATTTTAAGGTTTTTTAAGGCAAAATATAGGGCGTTTATGTGTTTTGCATCTTTAAGGAAAACATACCATGCTTGCGCTCTTAACTCAACATTCGGGCATGATTTTTCTTCCAAAATAGCCTTTCTTTCGTCCAAGGTTTTATTGATTCTCTCATCCACCTCTTCTTCAGTTTCCAGCCTTACTTTTGGTCTGCCATTTTCATAGATAACATCGCCATTTTCATCTCTGACAGAAACCTCACGCCTTTTCTCAAGAGGATATTTTTTATCACGCATCTCCCACATTTTTCTGAACCTTTCCGCTGGGTCAGCGATTGGAGTTATAGATAAAAAATCTTGAAGTTGATCAAGCCTTGTTAAAAAGCCCTCAATATATTTTTGCAAAACATACTGCGAAGCGTTTAACTCCTCTGAATACTTATTTAAAGTTGCCTTGCTGACCAAATTTCGTTTGGCATTTATGCTACTTAACTTTTTTCTCATGTGCGGATAGTCTGTTCCATAAATTTTGGCACAAAAATCCATATAAGGCTTCTTAAATTTGCTTTTATCCATAGCCTCGTCTAAGTCGCTGAAAAGTCGGTTATATGCCATAAGTTCTTCGCTGTTTTTGTCGAACTTATCAAAATAAATTCGTGAAAGTTTTTCGCCTAGACTAATAAAATTTACCATACTATCCCCCAAACTGTATATGATAAGTATATAGAAATAAAATTTGATTGTCAATAGCAAAATGAGGAATATTTTTAAAATTTTTCCATAGTTTTGTTGAAGCGTGTTTGAAAGTTTGGTTTTAAATTTTGCTGGTGCGTGGAAGAGGCGGGCGAAAGTCCATGCAAGGCATGGGCACGCAAAGCGTGCTGGCTTTTTGCCCTAAAATTGCCCACCAACCTTTAAAAAACAAAGGTGCAAAAAGCCTCTTTCGCCCGCCCTAAAACTCCACAAGGTTATAGAAAATATCAGTTTCGCTAACCTCCTGATAATCGTTAAGCACAAAATTATCTATTAAAACATAGGAATTTAATATTCTTTGATATGTCCAAGGTTCGCCTTTAAGATAGTCTCCATTTTCATCTGTCATGATGTTTCCATCGTCATCAAAAATCCTGTCGCAAACAATTTCACCATTTTCATCCACAAGATAACCGTCGGAGTTGATATTTGAAAACAAAACGCTGTCCACTGCAAACATAAGTTGAAATTTATTCGCCAAAGCAAAGTCGATGTTGTTGATAACATAGGTGCGACCTTGAAAAGTTTTGATCGTGACAGAGATATAGGTCTTGTCCGTCACTTCAACATAATTTGTTCCAAGCGAAATACTTTCAATAAAGCCTTGCTGTTCGATTAAAGTTCTATTATTTCTCAATAGCTCATCGTAAATAGTTAATACCCCAGTTTGCTCCACGTCCAAAAAGTCGCCAACACGAACAACCTCATTATTAATCGTTAAATTTTCAAGAAGAATAGGGTTGTCCTTTTCGCTCACAAACTCGTCCACAATTCTAAGCACACGTAAATCTTCATCGCAAACATAGAAAACACTGTTTGCTTTAACCGCAAACACTTCCTCGCGTTCTGCCACATGAATGATGTATCTGTTAGGAAAAACCGTTTCAATATTCACAACTTCCAAATATGCAAAATTTTCCTTTTCGCTTGCCTTACTGTTGATGTTTTCCACATACTTACTTTTTCCGTCAAAAAAAACGCAAGCCCCATAGGAAAATTTACCCGCTTCCACAATTTCCTCGTTTGAAAGCGACAAATTTTTTGTTGTGGTGTGATATTCCACCTCAACCGTAGATAAAGCAAACAGTGTCCAAAACAAAATAAGGATAACTGCAATAACGCCCAAGCACACAGAAAGTGAAATGATAAGTTTTTTACTCAATCTTAACCCTTTTAATGTCAGCACCAAGCAGTTTCAGTTTTTCCTCCAACCTTTCATATCCGCGGTCTATGTAATGAAGATTATGAATTGTGGTGTAGCCGTCTGCAATTAGCCCCGCAATCACAAGGCCAGCACCAGCGCGTAGGTCCGAAGCCGAAACATCTGCACCATACAACCTTTCCACACCTTTCACAATGGCAAGCCTATCTTTAACAAAGATATCCGCTCCCATTTTCACAAGTTCCATAACATGATTAAATCGATTTTCAAACAAATTTTCCTTAATGACGCTTGTGCCGTTTGCCACCGACTCTAAAACCATAAACTGAGGCTGTAGGTCAGTTGGAAAATTAGGATACGGCAAGGTTTCCAAAAAACGACAGGCTGGAATATGCTCGCTTGCTGATATAACCATTCTATCATTTTTCTCTTCAATTTCGCAAGCGCTTTCACGAAGAATGTTAAGAAGAAGTTGATTATCCTCTTTTCTCACTCCTTTAATTTCCATTTTTCTTCCACAAAGCGCGCCCAAAATTAAATGTGTGCCTGCAACAATTCGGTCTGGAAAAACAGAAAAAGTGCCACCATGAAGTTTTTTCACTCCTTCAATTTCGATGATATCTCCTCCCGCTCCACGAACGACAGCACCCATTTCATTTAAAAACCTTGCAAGTTCACTAATCTCAGGCTCACGCGCAACATTATATAAGGTTGTTTTACCTTTTAAAAAGATTGCCGACATCATCACGCTTTCCGTTGCACCCACACTCACTGATGAAAACACCACTTTTCCCGCTTTCATGTTGTGTGCGTTACAATATATGTAGCCATGTTTTTCCACAATTTTAACACCAAGGCTACGAAATGCTGAAAGATGAATATCAATCGGACGCGTGCCGATGTTGCATCCACCTGGATATGAAATGGACGCCTCTTTAAACTTACTTAGTAGTGGACCTAACAGAAAAATGGACGCGCGAAGTTTATTTGTTAAATCGTGCGTTATCTTTTCATTTTTTATGCTTTCTGTGTTCAATTTTAGGTATTTTCCACTTCTATTGACTTTGATGTTTAATACCTTTAAAATTTCGCACATATTTTGTATATCAGAAAATTCTGGTGTGTTTAAAAATTCCACCTCGCCGTCAACTAAAACAGAACCCGCAAGAACGGGCAGGAAGGCATTTTTCGACGCCTCCACCTCAATTTCTCCACTAAGTTTTCTTCCGCCGTTTATTATGTATGTTTCTTCCATATAAAATTATATGGAATTTTCGCTTAAAAGTGACAGTTAGATTAGTTAATTTTCTCGCGCTTGGATTGAATATGCACATTTAAACACACGCCGACGCCTGCCATAAACACGGCAACACTTGTTCCGCCACTTGAAATGAATGGAAGAGGAAGTCCAGTTGGTGGAATACTGCCTGTGACCACCGCCACATTTAAAAGTGTTTGCACGGCAATTAAAATTCCCACTCCGCACGAAAGAAGGCAACCAAACCTATCTTTTGCATTTAGCCCAATTTTAATTAGAAAATAAACCAAAACGCCAAACACGGCGATAAGTGCAAGACACCCAACAAGTCCAAATTCTTCGCCGATTATTGAAAAGATAAAGTCAGACTCGGCAAACGGAAGAAAGAGGTATTTTTGACGCGACTCGAATAACCCCACTCCAAACCAACCACCATTACCAAGGCTATAAAGCGATTGAATAAGTTGAAAGCCCTCACCTTGCGGAGAAACCCATGGGTCAAGAAAGGCAAAAAGGCGTTTCATGCGGTATGGTTCGGAAATTATTAAAAGTGGAACGCATAAACCTGCAAGCCCTGTGAAAAGAAGGGTGTGCTTTTTGTTTATTCCACCAATTATCAGCATGAAAAAAGTGAGAAAGGCAAGGCACATTGTCACGCTCATACTTGGCTCAATAATGACCAAAACACACAGCACTCCTGCCACAATAAGTGCCGGCAAAAGCCCTTTAAAAGTTTTGATTTTTTCATGATTTTCGGATAGGTAACTTGCCAAAAACAAAATTAAAGCAAACTTTGTTATCTCCGATGGCTGAATGGAAATTCCCAAAATGTTTACCCAGCGATTTGCACCATAACTTTGCACGCCAAACCCAGGAACAAACACCAAAATTAAAAGCACCACGCTGACCGCCAAAATGATGTAGCGAAATTTTTTCAATAAGTGGTAGTCAAAAAATGTGAAAAAAATCATAGCAAAAATTCCAAGTGCCACACCCAAAAGTTGCTTGAAAAGGAAAAAGTATTCGTTATCAAAACGAACGGAAGCGGAATAAAAACTTGCGCTATACACCATTAAACATCCAAATGCCACAAGAAAAAGCACTAACACGAAAACAGACACAAGTGTTTTGTCAATTTTTTTAGCAACTTGAATTTTATTTATCTTTTTATTTTCCACTTAAAAACTCCAATATTAGTTCCTTAAACTTTTCTCCACGCTCGGCGTAAGAAGAAAATTCGTCAAAACTTGAACACGCTGGCGAAAGAAGAACAACATCATTTTCCTCCATTTTTTCAAGTGCATAAAACACTGCCTCTTCAAAATGTGTAAAACAAATAGCTTCACATCTTAACGCACTTGCAAAAATTTTTTCTCCCTCCTCGCCAAAGCAAACAGCAAGTTTAAGAGGATATTTAAAAATTTCGTCATAGGAAATATCCTTTCCTCTTCCACCTAAAAGAAGAATTATGTTTTTATCTTTAAAAGCAGAAAGAGCGTTTATTGTGGAGGCAACATTTGTCGCCTTGCTGTCGTCAACAATAAGAGTGCCTTTAAAATTTCCCACAATTTCCATGCGATGTGGCGCTGGAATAAAAGTGGAAATTGCCTTTAAAAAAATCTTAGGCGAAATTTTAAAGTCACAAGTTAATGCCACACTTGCCAAAACATTTTCCAAATTCTTTTCGCCAAGAAGTTTCACATTCTCTAAACCCAAAATTCTTTTTTTATTATAAAAAATCGCGTTATTTTTAATAAAAACACCTTTTTTTAAGGTTTTTTTAGAAAAATATAGGCATTTTTTTGAAGAAATTAATTTTTTAGAATTTTCATCGTCTAAATTTAGCACCACTTTTTTCTTTGCAAAATCCACAAGTTTTTGTTTTGCATTGATGTATTCTTGCATGGTCCCATGGCGGTCTAAGTGATCCGGAAGGATGTTTAAAATTGCTCCTTCTTGGCACTTGAAAAGTGTGGAACCTTCAAGTTGAAAACTGGAAACTTCGCAAACAAAAATTGTGTCTTTTCCTTTTTCTAAACACACCGAAGTTAGTGGCACACCGATGTTTCCACAAAGCACAACATCTAAGCCTTTTTCTTTCAAAATCTTTGCCACAAGCATGGCGGTTGTTGTTTTGCCATTTGTGCCAGTTATGGCGATGATTTTTCCTTTGCAAAATAGATATCCTAAATCTAGTTCCGATAAAATCTTTGTGTTTTTCTCTTTCAAAATGGAAAGATATGGATTATTTTTAATCTTCACACCAGGGCTTAAAATGCAATAGTCAAACTTTTCCTTTTCTATATGCCTAACGAAACCCACTTGCCCAGCATAACTTATGTCATCATCATAAAAAAAGACGTGCGCACCAAGTGAGGTTAACAACTTTATGGCACTTCTGCCACTTACTCCCATTCCATAGACCAAACATCTTTTATTTTTAAATCGCATATAACCGCCTTAAAATCCAACGGCTAAATACACTCCTAAAACTCCCAAGCACATCACCGTTGTTATAACTATATATACGACGACAATGCGATTTTCATGCACACCTTTTTGCTCGAAATGGTGATGAAGTGGCGCCATTAAAAACACCCGCTTTTTCGTTCGCTTAAAGTGCAAAACTTGAATGATGTCGGAAAGAGCAGACAGCACAAACATAACACCCATGATTGGCAAGATAAGTTCCAGCCCTGTTAAAACCGCCAGCGTTCCAATAAAGCCACCAAGCGCCAGCGATCCCGTGTCGCCCATGAAGATTTTTGCGGGATACGAGTTGACCACCAAAAAGCCCAAAAGCCCGCCACAAAGCGAAAATGTGACAAGTGCTAAGTTGTTCATTTCCACATTTGTTGCAAGCGTTAATATTATTCCAAAAATTAAAAGGTAAACAAAACTAACTCCTCCTGCAAGCCCGTCCAAACCGTCTGTCAGGTTGACACTATTGGTGGTTGCCAAAAGCACCAAGATAACAAGAGGAATGATAAAAAGGCCAATGTCAAAAGTAAGCCCAAAAAAATTTAAACTTGTTCTTCCTGAAAAATAGATGTAAAGCGCCACAATAAGTGCAAGTCCAAATTGCCCGATTATCTTTTGATACGGCTTTAACCCCTCGTTGTGATGAAAGTGAACTTTAAGAAAATCGTCTAAAAAGCCAAGTAGAGCATATGAAAGAGTGACAAGAATGAGGAAAAATGAGGAAAATCGCTGTTCGCTCATAAGGAAAAAGATGCCAACAAGCATGGCAAGAAGAAAGATGAAACCTCCCATTGTTGGCGTCCCCTCTTTTTGAGCGTGCTTGTCAACATAGTGCAAGATTGACTGCGACGCCTTTAACTTTTTGCACACAGAAATGACAAGTGGAGCAAGCAAAATCGAGAAAGCAAGTGCAACAATTCCACTTAAAATAAATTTAATCGCCATACTCCTCCTTCACTTTTGTTTTATTTTGCTGAATAACCTTATAAACTGCATCAAAATCGTTATAATCTCGCTTTTCGGTGCCAATAATTTGATATTTTTCGCCACCCTTACCAGCAATAACCAAAACATCGTCCGCCTTTGCAAGCGACATCATTTTCCTTATCGCCTCATATCTGTCAAACTCCACCAAGTGCGATTTTTTCAACCCTTCTTCAATATCTTTCACAATCTCTTTTTCATCCTCAAGCCTTGGATTATCATTTGTTAGGCAAACATAGTCGCAATATTTTTCGGCAATCTCGCCCATTTTGCGCCTTTTATCTCTATCCCTATTTCCACCACAACCAAACACGCAAAAAAGCCTGCCGTGACAAAGCGATTTTGCTGTTTTTAAAACATTTTTAAGCCCGTCTGGCGTGTGGGCAAAGTCGATTATGATATGTTTGTTTTGATAGTTAATAACATTAAATCTTCCCTCAACTGGATTAATAAATTTTAAGAATTTCACCATATCCTCTAAATTTAGCCCAAGTTCCACGCCCACCGAAAGCGACGCCAAAACATTTAAAACATTATATTCTCCCACCAAATTTGTGGAAACTTTCACAACATTGTCAAGCGCATTGCAGAAAAAACTCATGCCGTTCAAGCTTTCTTGAATGTTCACCGCAAACACCTCGGAAGGATTGCGTATGCCATAAAAAATGGCAGGAACAGAGCAATTTTTCATAAGCATAAGCCCGCTTTCGTCGTCCGAGCAAACAACGGCACTTTTAATATAACGCGGAGAAAAGAATTTTAGTTTTGTGTTTTTATAGTTCTCCATGGTGTGAAAATAATCTAAATGGTCCTGCGTGATATTTGTTAAAACACCAACATCAAAATGAATGCCTTCCACACGCTTTTGGTCTAAGGCGTGTGCCGAAACTTCCATAACAACATACTCCACACCACTTTTAACCATGCCAGCAAATTCGCGCTGAAGAATGTCGGCGTCAGGAGTGGTCATGGAATAATCTCGCACATTGCCGTTATACGAAACACCCATTGTGCCAACGGTTGCCACTTTTTTGCCAGAGTATTTCAGTAGTTCGCTGATGATATGCGCGCAAGTCGTCTTTCCATTTGTGCCAGTGATGCCAATAAACTTCAATTTCTTTGCTGGATTATCGTAGAAATTTGCACACGCCTTGCCAAAACTTTCTCGAACATCTTTAACTTCAAGCGAGCGCGAAAGTGCAAAAGTGTCTTTGCCAACAACTAATACCGCCCCTTGATTTAACGCCTCTCGCGCGTGTTGCTCCAAGTTTTTTAGGTTAAAAAAAACATCTCCTTTTTTAACAAGCCTACTATCTTTACAAACTGAATTGATCTCATCTTCAAAACCTAAAAGCCTCTCGTCATCAATAATATCTCGAACTTTCATATTCACTCCTTTACCATATTTTAGTATGGCAATTTTTAAATTTTGATATGAGGACAAAAAAAGATAAAATTTGACAAAAAAATTTTACTTTTCTTTCACCAATGTGCTATCCTAATTAGGTAGTTTTAAGGAGTTTTATGAAAAGGCAAGAATTCATCAACAATCCCGCAATGTTATTAAAAGAAAAAGAGTCGATTGAAAACATCAACGAAATGGCAATAAAAGATATTGAAAGTTTCATCACGCAAGAGGAAGAAAAATATCACAGCCAAGTGAGAGAACTTGTGGAGGACTTTTTATCATACAACAAAAAAATCATTTTGCTTTGTGGACCAACCTCCGCTGGCAAAACCACCACCTCAAAAATCATAATGGACAGGCTTAAGCAGTTTGGCTATAACTCTCTTTCTGTTTCACTTGATAACTTTCTTGTTCCACTTTATGAGCGAAAAGTTTTAAAAGACGGCGCGCTTGATTACGACAGTTTCTCGACCATCGACACAGAACTATTCAACTCTTTCATAAAAGATTTGATAAGATATAAAAAAGCAGAAATGCCAATCTATAATTTTGTTAAAAATCGCCCAGAGGATGAAAAACAAAAGGTGGAAATTGAAGAAAACACAATATTGATTGTGGAAGGTTTGCACGCGCTCAACCCTGACCTATTTAACTCCAAGGAAATTCAAAATTTGGCATATAAAATTTACATCGCGCCAAATGTCGACTTTTATCTTAGCGATAAACTTGTTTTAAACGCCAGCACCTTGCGCCTAATGCGTAGAGGACTACGCGATTATTATAAGCGTGGTGCAACCATTGAGCAAACCTTAAAAACATGGAATCACACAGTGGAAAGTGAAAACCTATACATTAAACCATATAAAACCACAGTGGATTATATCATCAACTCCACTCATAAATACGAACTATTGTTATACGCGAAATATCTTAAACCACTACTTGTGGCAACTGAAGGCAATAGTCAAATCTATCCACTAATGAAAACCCTTGACGCCTGCGAGCAAATCAACAAAATCTTAGTTCCCGAAGACTCAATGCTCTGGGAATTTTTGGTGAAATAATTTTAAAACATTGACTCAAAACATTAACTTGTAAGCTTAAATTTAAAACAAATATACGATTTGACAAATAAATCAAATTATAGTATACTTTCTATATGGAAAGTCTTAGAAATTTGCCTAAAACCGAACAATTATTTTATGTTGCAAAAATCATCAAAGATAAATCGCTTGCCCTCATGAAAGAGAAAAGTGCAAGTGAAGAATTTATTAAAAATCAAATGGAAATCAACAAAAATGTCGACGAATATATTTCATGTTTAGGAAATGTTGATGCTGTCTCTGACGATAAATTTTATGAATATTTAACCAAAATGCTTGCCAAATTCCACAATGCGCACTTAGGCGTTAGATATAAAAAAGAAGTGGAGAACCGCAAATATTTAAATCAGCACCTCTTGTGTTTAAATAACAAAGTATATGCAATTTGTGATGAAAAACTTTTGGAAGTTAAAAAAATTGGTGATAAACCAATTGAAGAAATTTGCCAACAAATGACTCCGTTCATTTTTTATGAAACAAACGAATGGCTAGATGTGCAACTTTGCAAATATTTAAACATGACAACTCTATATGATATTTTAGATATTGACTATTCTTTCATTGAACTAGAAAATGGACAAAAATTAAAGGTTGACACAACAAAAGATTATTTTAACTTTCTCAAATGTTTTCCTCCATATGATTTGACAGATGATAAACCATACAATTATTATTTGATACAACCTAATATCATCAAAATTAATTATATAACTTGCGATAATAAACTTAAAAGTGATATTGAAAAATTTTTTGAAGAAATTAAAGAAAGAATTGAAAAAGAGGATATAAAAAACTATATCCTTGATGTCCGCGGAAATCCCGGTGGCAATTCAGAAATCATTTTACCTTTATTACATTATCTGCGCGGAAAAAATATAACTGGCGTGACACTGACAGATAACAGAGTTTTTTCTTCTGGCACTTGGGCTGTTCGTTATGCAAAAGAAATTTTAAACACAACTTTAATTGGGCAACCTCTTGGGCAAGGCAATATTAGGTTTGGACAAAGCTCTGGCAAAATAGAATTAAGCGATGACCTAATAATTTGCTACTCAGAAAAACTTTTCGATTTTAGCGATGTGTTTAAGAAATCTGGAGCGATAAAGCCCGACATTGAAGTCCCACTAACAATAGAAGATTTGCAAAACAAAAAAGACAAAACCCTTGCAACCGCGTTAGAATATATTAAAAATAAAAACAGAGAAAAAATTTAAACAAACAAAATAGAATTTTTTAATAAAAAAATCAAAAAAATAAGCAATTTTAAGTGAATTATGCTTATTTTTGTCTATTTATTTTTCTTCTTTAACAATTTCTTTAGATTCTTTTGAAAAAGATTTCACTCTTTCAACAAACTTATCAGGATTTACAACACATTCATTTTCACTTGCCGTTTCAATTAAGATGTTTTTTAAATCAAAAGCGGACATATTTTTGTTGATTTGTTGCCCTATTGCAAGAAGTCCAACCGCATAAGGAATTGCCCAACTAAGCCCACCAACGCCACAGTAAGTGTAAGAGAAGTTTTTATTATCATAACTTTCCGCCACCGTTCGCATTGAACATGGCGCATGCACATTGCCAATTTGTTTCATTCGCATTGGCATACTTGGAAAACCATATTTAAATTCTTTCGTTTCAATATCAACATATCCAGAACTAATAAATTTATTTCCTTCCGTGCATTCAACAATGCATAAGCCATTTTTCTGCGCCTTTTCAACAAGTGTATTCCAGTTTTCGCTATGTCTAAATATTCTATCAACCCCAAATCCAGCTGAAACCGAAACAAACTTAATTTTTTCACCCTTTGGAAGTTTTTTATTTTCTTCAATTATCCATTCAAGTGCTTGCACGGCATCGTTTGCATCATTAAACCAAGTTGGAATTGCGGCATACACAACTTTTGCATGTGGAGCGACTCCAATATTTTTCCCCACAAGTAAACTTGTCACCGCAGGTCCATGCATACTGCTTTCGTCTGAGTCTTCACAAAAATTTTTATACTTTAATATCTTTCCATCATATTCAGGATGGTTTAATGCTAATGGCTGGTCAATAATCGCAACAGTCACCCCGTCGCCTTTTAAACCCTTACTATGTAAATTTTCTAAATAAGGAGGATTTTTTCCATATTCAATTAAAAATTTTGGAAGTTCGTCATCTTTCCACTTTGTGTCAGCATTAAAAATCCATTCCTTTAATTTTCTCAACTTTGGAACTTTGTGAATTTTATTATTAGGTGAAAATGATATATTTCTAATATCCACAATCTTACTCTTTCCCAAATCACCATCCATAACATATTCTCCTATATTTTTATTATACCATTTTTGTTTAACAATTTCAATAGAATTTGAAAAAATAACAAAATATATATAATTTTTAATAAAAAAACAAAAAAATAAGCAATTTTTAATGAATTTTGCTTATTTTTTTTGTTTAAAATTTGTATTTTTCTTTTTAATAAATCTTTATTATTTATTTTTATATGTTAAATTTAATTTTTCAAAAACATCAAGCGCTTCGCTATCATAGGCAGAAATGTAGTGCTCATTTTTAACTCGCTCTAACCCTTCTTCAATTAAAATGTTGAGTAAGTCTTTAAAGGATAAATCTTTAAATAGATAAAAGGCAAGCGAGCCAGGAATGGAATTTATTTCGTTCACATAGAGTTTGTTTTTATCGTTATCGAAAATATAGTCAACACGCACAACGCCATATAAATCAAAAATCTTGTAAATTTTTTCTGTCAAGTTCTTAATTTTAACCGCCAAGTTTTTATCTATCTTTTGCGACTTTTTCGCTCCGCCGTTCAAATACTTTTCTTCAAACGAGAAAATCTCATCCTCCTTTTTAACCTCTTCCACACTTGATACTTTTTCTTCGCCGTTCATATGCACACATGCACAGTTAAATTCTGTCATATTTTTAACATATTTTTCCACAAGAACTCGCCTATCAAATTGAAAGGAAAAGTTAATGGCGTCATCAAATTCCTCTTTATTATGGCAGACCTTAATGCCAATGGAACTTCCAAGGCAACTAGGCTTGATGATAACAGGAAATTTGAGTTTTTCCA